>ERZ791919.121-NODE-121-length-99174-cov-19.223852_pt1 | contig 99174 bp, 167 predicted proteins | sample MGYA00510137_ERZ791919 | MGnify/ENA primary metagenome ERZ791919 (study PRJEB30046, sample SAMN00792059) | human gut metagenome | study: EMG produced TPA metagenomics assembly of the A metagenome-wide association study of gut microbiota in type 2... | reverse complement strand
TATTAAAAAATTTTGCGAATAATTGTGAGTGTGTGGACCTGTACAAAATCAAGCCCCCTCTGTCTTTAATTGGGGGAAGACCCCGGGTACAGTAAACAAACTTTTAAAAACAAATAAACCATGGATTATGTAGAAGACGAATTCACTGATGCTTTGATAGAAGCACTGTGTAACGAATGAGATTGTTGGGATTGGTTAGTGTGTGATACTGACCAAATCCCAACACATTAACAAACAAACTACACAATAACCTATTTGTTAATTTATTAATATATAGCGCAAATAATCAAAACCCATAAAATATCAAACATCATGAAAGTAAAAGTAGACTATGACAGAAGCGAAATCGTAGAATTTCAATCTGACGCAGACAAAGGACACAACTATTTAAGATTAATATTTGTGCCAGAAAAAATGTCATTACTAGAAAGAGCAGCAAAAGGACGTTCATCAGAATATTCAATGAACTTCTATCCTCAAAGAGATAATGACGGTGCAATAGACCAAGAATTTGAAGATGCTATCATTGAAGCATTTAACAACAAAGAAATCGACAAAGAACCTATTTATGTAGACAGAGTAAGTGTAGAAATTGCACCAGTTGTTATGACTTATCAAACTGATAGTAGAAGAGGAAACTACTCTAAAGGTGATGTAATCATGGAAGGCAACAACGCTAGAGTTTACACAAGCATACAACTCACTTGCTTGATGAAAATTGTAAAAGGCGAGGAAGTACCAATAATGAGTGAAAACGAGCTCAAAACTCGTGCAAATGCTATTAGAGCGTATCGTATTGATGAAGGTCAATGGTATGATGCTGAAGAATATCTAGCAAATGCAAATGACGAAACAGAAGAAGAAGAAACACCTGACATCATAGATGATGAACCAGAACCAAAACAACAATCTCAAAAGCATCAACCAAACAGACCTGTCAGAAGATAATAAAGGAGCAGTGTTTTACACTGCCCTTTTTAAAAGGAAAACGAAACCAGATAATGACACAATCAATACATTATGAAGATTTTAGCTAAAATTGTTAAAACAAGTGCAGCAATTGCAGCATTATCAGCAATAGCAGCAATCATAACAGGTATAATATTTGAAAGTGTAAAACTAACAAGTTATTTTCTTGGAATATTCATAGCACTCAGTCTAATCAATCTAAATATCTACATAATATTAGGTATATTAGGTAAAGACACTAAAGACTTAGAAAATTAAGAACATATCTATGTTGTGAAACATAGCTTAACCACGTTAAAGTATAATAATATAAGTTAGGTATGCCCTTATAAAGACTTAGGTAACGCTAAGGACTATATTATTATACTTCTTTTCTTAATGCAGCCGAGTGCCGGTGACAAGCCCGACAGAATGCAGAGTCAAAGAAGCTATTACAGTTTATTATGCACAAATAGATTATAATAGTAAAACCACGTGGTAAGGGCACAGTTAGGTTCGCTGTGAGTGCACCCTTTGTAGCAACTAACCAAAGCAAGTATAGATGGGAATAAGCTATTACCTTGATAGGCTTAATGAGGTACTTGACAGTCTGACACTAACTGAACAACAAGTGTCAATACTTTAGCATTCTAACTATTATATCAACACAATGATATATGAAAACTCGTGTATGATGTATATCTCCCTAATTGGGGCGTTACGACGTTCTAGAAACGTAGTATGAAGGCGCAGAGGCGTTAGAACTAAAGTATTTAATAGAGTAAGAGAAAACGAGGCCTTATATCAGACAGCTCTTAGCATAGCTTATAGTGGTGTTTTCCATAACTATATTAATGCGCTTACTCTATTATTTTTTCTATGCATTAACTAACAAATAAATCAATTATATGGAAACAAAAGTATTTTGTATTTATATCCTTTTAGGTATACTATTTGACATTATAGATTTAATCTATCATTATAATGAATGTAAAGAGATAACCTTAAGAGATATATTACTATGCCTATTTTTTATAATTATCTGGCCAATTCCTACGTTTTTGTTATTAATAGAAAGTGCTGGAGATATTAAAATATTAAAAAAGAAATAATATCAAACTATGAAAGAAATAACTTGTATTCAACAGTATGTAATAGATAATCTTATTGAAGATGAGATATTATCTACAAACAGTCTATTAAGTGCAGTTTCTAAAGTATGTTCGGAGGAACAGTTTAATAACATACTATCTATTCTTATTGAAACACCTATTCCTTGTACAGACATACCTAAATTGGAGTGTAAGGAAGACTCAGGAAATAAAACAAACTTAGTAAGAATGAGTATGTTTATACCTGAAAAAACTAACACTTCAGCTAAACTAGACATAATAAAAATACTAAAAAAACAATTCAACTTTAGTCTTAACCAAACTAAAGAATATGTAGATAGTTGCATAGGAAAGTATAGTATACTACCCAGTGCTATTCTACAAACGGAAGTAGATGAAGTTACTAAAAAATTAGAACCTTACAGTGTAATTATATCTACAGCGGGGTTTTATTAATAAGTTAATGCAGTAAATATTACTGCATCTACACTGTGAGAATCAGTGTCAACTTTGTGGGGCTTATATTTAGACAATGTATGATAATAGTTGCAAATGTTATTATATAATCTAATATTAGTGCAGATGAAATCAAAGATAGTTCGTATTTGCGGTATTGCGGGATACGAACAAGTCAAGTCATTATAAGACTGGGTAGCGTAATACAAAAAATCCTAGCTGACCTGTAGCTAGGTATCTTTAAGGTGAGAATCCTTGACAAACATGTGGGGCTTATGTCTATTCATACAGAACAAGTACGTACGGGAAAGTTTAAAACATTCATCTGTGAAATAGCATTAGTGCAGACTTTAAAATCATGTATGATGCAAACCATATTGTACTACGTTAGTAACTCTTCGCTATTTTTAATTGCATCATTTATAGGGATTAGCGTATCCTAGTCCTCAGATGTTAGTTACATTTGCCATTCTCTTTATTAAAATTTGGTTTATAGAAGGTTGTTGCTTGTGAAAGTAGCACCTTCATTTTATTAGAATTTACTAACCGTTAAAACATAATCAATATGAAAAAGAAATTTATTAGAAAGTATTCACATCTTGCTATTTGTACAAATCAAAACTTAGTATTCCTTATTAAAAAGTAATTATGAAGAACATTGTAGATTATACAGAAAAAGATTTAAAGCGTATTAAACAAAACATGAGACATCATATTATGACAAATATGTCATATAAGTTGTTACATGCTTTAATTCATTTTAATTGTTTAAGTGAATTTGTTTCCGAGGTAATATATTATAATATGAGCTTTAGTAATTATAATTATAAAGGTCTTAACTTAAATTCAAGAAGTAATAATGCAATGCTTTATATAACAGCAGCTTTTTGTTGGGATGATTCACTAAAAAGTAGATGTTATTGGAAAAGAATTTATAGTAAAATAGCAAAGTATGAGCAAGAAATCAAAGCTAAATAAGTATAGGAATTTTACTTATTTTAGATTATTTGGTCTAAAATGTAATCTATCTTCTTTACTTATTACTCTTGAATCTGATTATAAATGTATAACAGATGAAGAGAAAGAACAATTGTTAGAACTAAGAGATAAATTTAATGAATTACTTTCTACATGGAAGAATTCTAGTAATCAACTATTAAATCAAATCAAAGAATGAAAAGTTTAATCAATTTTTTAGCTGGATTTATAGTAGCTCTTGCTATAGTAACACTATGGTTAAAAGCTAATATTGATGCAGTTTTAGATGAGAGTTTAGCATTTGAGCTAAAGCATGGTAGTTTATATGACTATTACAAATGGTGGTGTACTGTTATAATCACATTATGCATATTCTGCATAATTAGATTTATATACGAACTGGGAGCTTCTGCTAATCACAATTTAGATAATAAAAACAGTGAGAAGTATGAAGACAGATTCAAACCCTGATATTTGTGACATTTTATTAGATAAAATGTTACAATTTATAGACAATCATAAAACTATTATGATTAGTTTATATATATTAATATCACTATTAGTAATAATTTATAATATTATACCGCAATGAAAAAGTTTATATTATTAACCAATTCTGATCCAGAAATACCAGGTAATACAGTAGTAAATACAGAGATAATTTCATCTATTCGTGATGAAGAAGACTGTACTTGTATTTATGCTGATTTAGGTGAAGAAGAAGCAGTTGTAGCAGAAGTTAAAGAAAGTGCTGCTGAAATCTACTCAATGCTACAGTAAAATTAATAAAAACATTATCAAAAATGAAAGAAAAATTTAAATCTTTAAAATTATTTGCTATTTTAGCAATATTTATGTTAGTGACTATACTAACAAGTTGTGTGAAAAGACCACAAGCAATCAATGATATCCCTGATACGGATTCTATTGAACAAGAATACATTCCTTCTGTAAAGGAAGTATTACAAGAAAGAGAAGAAATGAGATTCTATCGTTATTGCGATAGTGTATACTTAGCTATGCCTACTCAAATAGTTACTCAAATACTTGTAACAAAAGGAACACAAATATCTATTCAAGATATTGTAGATACTTATATTACAAATAAAGAGTTCTACGATAAGATTATTAAACATGCTATGGATGTGCAAAAACAATATTTACCAGACAGTATGCCTAAACCAAGTATACCTGAACCAAAGAACGACTCTTTAAAATCTACATTTTAATTTATTTTAAAATTGCCTTTGCTATATTACAGTTGAGAAACAGGAATATAGCTCCTTCAGAAGATGACAAGCATGTGGGGCGTAAGTAAATATTTTTATGCAAGAGAAGAAGAGTGGTGATTACTCTGATTAGTATTGATAATCACAAGTATTTATGATCGTGCGGGCGTTAAAATCATGTACACAGTAAGATTAGTTCGACAGCTTTTCTGCATGTGTTTAAATATGTGAGAGTCACAAATGTAAATAGTTCGCTCTATTAACAAAAGCTATCCTATTAGGGAACTGGTAAGTATATTGCAGTATACTGTATCATTTTGAAATCTTTTTCAATTAAACTGATTACAATCTCATAGCTGCAACTATGAGACGCCATCACCAATATTAACTTTTAAACTATTAATCTATATGTAAATGAGAAAGTGTTTAACAAAGTTCTTTATGAAACTAGCTAATATGTGTAGCAAAAGAACAACTCTAGAAGAAATAGAGAAATTAAGAAGAATTGACTGTATTAAATACGGTCATATTTGGGGTACTAGAATCTCTCCATCAGAAAATGGAGAAGATAGAGTCTTCTGTATTCGTTGTGGTAAAATACACAATAGAGATAAATATGCTGATGTTAACAGTCGTAATACAAATAAAAAAAGTAAACTAACTGAAATTAAATAATATCAAAATTATGAAAGTAGTAGTAATATGCATACCTAATGAGGTGAGTGAATCAAGTATTAAAAATGCTATGATTAAATTTTCTGAACAAATTGGTTTTAATACTAAACCTGTATTATTGTCAGAAGAAGATACATCTCAGGAAAGATTACATGCTGTAGATTCTGAATTTGTCAAACTTGTTAAACAGTTTGAAGCTAAATCTGGATATCATCCAAGTTCTAGCAAGTTTAAAGAGTATTTAAAAGCATCTATTATTAGTACTAATAACAAAGAAGCTTTGCGTATATTAATGACACCTAGTACATCTGATCTTAGTTATCTAACTAATATCAAAGCTAGTTATATACCAGAGTTAGCAGCTAAAATGTATTATATAATGGATATGTAATATGGGAAAGACTTATAAAGAATCTCACTTTCCAGGGTCAAAGCAATCTGAAAAAGCTTACGAGTATCAAGCTAAAAAGAAAATAAGGCATAAGAAATTAGAGCCTTATAAACGTGGAAGATAAAATCTCCATGCATGTAATAATAAAGTAATATTTATTATAACAACGAATATTATCATGCCAGATAATTTGTTTTAACTTAATTATTAAGTTATGGTGAAGTTAAGCCTAGAGAGTTATAAAGCCAAACCCCTAAAGGAATCTTAATAGATAGAGTACTACGGACTATACAACGGTCAACCTAGTAATAGGTCAGGAGAAGGAAAAGGGCTTCTGTTAAATAAGACGTACGAATAGACAGATAACTCTCTTAAATTTAAAATTCTATGTGGACACAAGAAGAATTAGAAACAAAAACAAAAGAAGAACTAATAGAAATTATATTAGAATCTCAAAAAGAAGCTGAAGATCTTATAGAAGCGATTGATGCACTTAATGAGATATACTATTAATATTCATTTCTTAAATAAATCAATTATTAACAATTTAAAATCAAACAGTTATGAAAAATTTAAACAATTTTACAGGTGCCATTCTTGGCGCAAACGTTTTACGTGATGAATTCGATGTAGAAGCAGCAGTTACAAAACAACAATCAGCTCAGAAATCTGGTTCAAAAGAAGCAATTGAAGCAGCAAAAAACAATATTGCTGAACGTAAGTTGAAAGAAGAAACAGAAAAAGTTGAACGTCGTTTGCGTAATTCTGAAAATAAAGAAGAAGAAGCTCTAAAAGGACTACGTTTTGCTCGTGCAAAAGAAGCTGCCCAGAAAGAATATTTGAAAGCTATTAGTGCTGCAAAAACTGCATTTGAAGAATCTGGTGATTACGTTGCTTATGACGAAGCTGTAGAAAAAGCTGAAGATAATCGTTCTAAAGCTATCGATAAGAGCAAACGTGATATTTACGGTGATGACGCTTGGCGTTATTAATCGACAACCCAAGAAGAAGTCTTTATGACAAATCTGTACATAGAACATGATAAGTCATCTTTTGATGCAAGATGTTATACACAGCTGAATTAACAGCAAGCAATAGAGGCTTGACCCATTTTGCTGGGTAAAAAATGTGCCACTGATCATGAGCCTAAAGATCATTCTAAACTCAAGAGCTATAAGCCACGAGGGTATAAAACTGGCGAAGTTTGTACTATGAATAGTCTTATGACGATAAACAGTACACAAAATCAAATTGTATATATATAGAGAGCTTTATGCCTATAGTTCAATCGAGTCCGTTCTGCGTGAGCACTTGCTATACTATATATGCAATCAAAGCCTATTTAAAACTGTAGAGTAAGCGAGCCTAGAGCCTATAGTAAAAAATAATTGATACTATTACTAGAATAGAGTAAATCCTGTGAAATATGCAGACTATCTACTTCTATATATTAATAGATATATTTCTGATTATTATTTTACTATACTTACCTACAGTTTATTCATATTTAAGTATATAGTTATTGATTTAACTATATACTACTATATTGACTGTTAGGTCATTGGATGAATCGTTTGGACGAGGGTTCGACTCCCTCATGCTCCACACGCGCACTGTATACAGCGCTAGTTTCTGGCGGTATGTTCTAGCGAAAACAAAAAAACAGCGCACCAGGGGCATCATGGTTTTGACAGCGAGGATGAAAATGAATAGGTCAATAAACGTCAGAAATGACAACTCTTTTATAACAGACTATACTCGTATTGCAGCGTAATACGATAAGTCAACGGCTAAGCTAATGTCGTAAAAAGCCACATCGTTCCCCGTGTGTAATAAATAGGTTAGATGTTGTTGTAAGCTCTCGACCCTGTAAAATATTAGAACTTAATGGTGTGAGTCGTGCAATTGGTAGACACAGGTAGACAATACTGAGAGTGTAGGTTCGAATCCTACCTCACATACTGTTTAAAATTAAAAAATTAAATCAAAATGAATGTAACTGAAATATTATCAAAACAGACAGAAAGAGACAAAGAAAACTTCCTAAATACATTAAGGTGCAAGATTTCTGCTAAACTTAGTAATAATAATACTGAAAAAATAAAGGATGCGTTTAAAATATTATTAGATTATTATCCACAGGTTGCTAGTTCAGAAGACAAAGCCTTAACTAAATCTGACATAATATTGCCTAATGAAATATTAGGACAATGTCGAGAAAATATACCAATACAAAAATATGATATATTGCGAGCTAAAATAGGTCCTTGTTATCACTATGGAATAGTCTATACTATAGATAAGGAACTAAATATAGCTTGGATAGTACCTTTAACTAGGATCTAACATTAGATAATATATTACCTATTAAAGGAAGTAGAATATTTAAAACATTTTACTGTGCATATTTCCATCCAATATTTCTTAATAAAAATGATTATACTTTTTGTAATATATTTGATAATAAGAAAGAGTTTGATAATATTGTAAAAGTGATTAAAAATTATTATAAAAGTAACATTTATGGCAAATAGAGGAAGACACAGAAAAATCAGAATACATCTTAAAGAGCAAAAAAAATAAAGCAGATTTAACTGCATTTATACATAATAGAAGAGCTCATAAATTTGCTGGAAGATTCAGTTGGAATCAAACAATAGAAGGACACCAAATATGGCATGTCAGATTGATAAACAATTCAACGATTTAAAACTTATGGAAAAAAGTATTAGACAAGCTTGTAAAGATAGAATGCCAGAATCATGGCGTACTATTATGAAACGTAATAAATGTTATTGTAGCTTTACTAAACAAGTATATCAAAAATATATACCTAATAACTTAAAAGATAAATATCATTATAAGGAAGCTATCAATATGATAAATCGTTTGTACACAACATATTCTATTCAAGCAATATGTGTATCACTTAGTTTAGAAGAAGGACTAAGTTTTTGGAGTAATATTCAAGAACAAGTATCAAACTATGAATATAACTGTCAGTAATTAATGGAAAAATTATTTGAAACTGTGACTTGGATTAAATTTAATAAGCCAGGTTTAAAAGATGAAGTCATTAAACTAGGAGAACAGTCTGAAGATATAGATGACTTTAGACAAAAGTTAATAACAAAATATGGCATTGATTTAACAATGGCATATCAAATTTCACAAAAGTTTTACAAATCAAAAAGTAAGTAACTATGGCATTAAAAGAAGGAGTATGGATGGCTCAGGGACCTAGCCAGAACATAATTATTAAAGCAGTAGGTGAGGCTCCATTTATCAAAATTTTAAAAGGTATTTCAATGAACGAATTCTTTAATACTGGAAGAGTAAAAGAATTAGGTGAAAATTCTATTGAAATACAACATATTGTTCAAAATCCCGACCAATATACATTTGATAAATTAACTGTAACCAGTGCTGTTAATAGTTTATTAGGAATTGGTACTCGTACTTTTAAAAAGTGTGAAGTAGTAACAGATGAGGAAATCAAAGAACTCACAGAAAAGTACAAAGCGTATATGGAGATGTATGGAACAGCAGAATGTGACAACAAATTCATTATTACAATTTGTAAAGAGTATAAGATTGATGTTGGGCAAGCATCAAATATCTTAGAAAATAAAATTAAGAAATTTCTTAATTATATTTAGTAGTATGCTTATCGAAGTTTTAGATACTATTAACAAAAATCTACCTTATGAATATATGTTCAATTATAATCCTATATGTGAAAAATATCTTAACGATAAGTATTATAACATAGAAGATGATCCACATATCTATCCTTTAGATTTTACTATTCATAGAAGTAAAGAAGTAGTAGAATTAGCTAGATATGCAAATAGAACTATATTCCAACCTATTGTAGATTGTCTAATAAATGATAAAGGATTTACTATTACAGAAAGCACATCTAGAGTAAAACTTAGAATTGTAATAAATATGATAGATAAATTACAAATACCAGAGATTGCTAAAATATACTGGGGAAATCATATACTTCTTTTGTTTAACTTTAGATTTGCTGAATGTAGTAGATATTATATATCAACTTTACCATTTTAGACTCAGGGCTATAGTCGTTGGGTAGACTATAGCTCACTAATATTTATGCCTATGACACAAGAAGTAATCACTTTAGTAGAACAGGCTAAACAAGGTTCAGAAAGTGCCTTTACTAAGCTTTATAAATTATATAAATCAAATATTTGGTTTACTATTTATAATATAGTAAAAAATACAGATGTAGCTGATGATTTAGTATCTGTAGTATTTACTAAAGCTTATCAAAAATTAGATTCTTATGTACAACATATTTCATTTGAAATGTGGTTAAAGACTATTGCTGTTAACAGCTCAATAGATTATATAAGAAGAAATAAAAAAGAGCAATTAAATAACTATATGGACGATGAAGATAATACTATTCAATTAGAAAATATCGAAAAAAGTCCTGAAGAACAATTAGTTTTACAAGAAAAAGTAAAAATAGTTGAACAAGCAATTCTAACTCTTAGAAAGAAATATAGAGATTTAATAAATGCTCGAATAGAAGGCTTATCTTATAATGAGATATCTGAAAAATTTGCTTTACCAGAATCTAAAGTTAAATCAGATTTAAATAAAGCAAGACAACGATTAAAACAAAAAATAGCAAATATTTACTAATACCTAACAAATCATGTCAACGATAATTTATTTGTTGCTTGCAATCATCATCATTTTCATTATATCTAGAGTAATGAAAACTGAACAGAAAATTGATGCTTGTACAAGAATGCTAACTACATTAGCATTAGGTTTGTTATTAGGTGCAGGATACTATTTTATCACTAATAGTGATGATAATAGTAAGCCTGAGAAAGCCGTAGTAGATAAAGCTACAGCTCCTAATCCCACATTATCTTATGTTTTATTTACTATTCCTAGTAACAATTACCAGGAAATAGAAAATAAGGCTACATACAAGGTAATGGGTAAGGAAATGGAGAGTGATACTGTAGTTAAATCAATAGGCACACCTAATAAAGTATTAAACCTACCAGAGATTGTTAACGATAGTTGAAAATGTTTCTACTATCAAGTTTTTAAACCATTAAATTATTAATTCATTTTTTAACTTAAAAGGCAGAAAGGACTGTCGTAAACATATCAAAATGTCAAAACGTAATAAAGGAAAAGAAAACAAATCTAATTTAGCAGCAAAGATTAAAGAAAATAAGGTCAATACTGTAAAAGTAGAAGAACCAGTAAAGGAAAAAGAGACTGAAAAGGTTGAAAAGAAAGAAGAAGTTCAACCAAGTAATAAACCCAAAGAACAGGAAAAGAAACCTGTAGAAAAACTAAAAGAGGAAGTTAAAAATACTTCAAAAGAAGAAAAGAAAACAGAGAAGAAGCCAGAGGAAACTAAGGCTAGTGTAAAACCAGAAAAAGAAGGAGGTAAAAAAGAAGACAAAAAACCTGAATCTGAGAAACCTCAGAAGAAGGAAGAAAAGAAAAAGGAAGAAAAAGTTGAAACTATTATTCCAGAGACTGTAGATATCAACAAGGAAAAGACCGAAAAACAACCACCTATTGATATTACACGTGGAGTAGCTATGATTGCAAACAAGGAACGTATTGATGAAAATCATCAAGTAGAATTGTTGTCACTAATCCGTAAAACTTATATTGACACTGACGAAGACTTGCCTCGCGAACAAGTTGCAGCAATGAAAGAAGTATATAGTGGAGGGTTGTGTCAGTTGTGTTTGTTATACGCAATGCAACTAGAGCAAGAGGGTAAATCTATTCTTAAGGGTATTACTATAACTAAAGATGTATATCCACAGATTAAGAATCAATTCTTAAATATGTATGGAGTAGATGTTAAAGCTTTACCAACTAAAGACGGAAAACAATTAAATCTTGAATTCGAATCAGTACCTGAAGATGTAAAAAAGGCTGCTAAAGCAGATGCTAAAGCAACCAAGTTTGAAATACCTGAAGCAGATCCTAAGCTGACTGAAGAAGAAAAGCTTAACGCTCTTAGAGGAATTCTAAGTCGTAGTAATGTTGCAGAAGGTACTAAAATTAATGCTACACAACGGATGGCTTTAAATGTTAAAGATGCTATTGAATGGGCAAATAAAGCATTTGAAGTTAAATCTGATAATCCTACTACTACTTTAGCTCTAATGTATAGTAAGTTTAATCAAACAAAAACACTTTGTTTGAAAGGTTTAATGAGTAAAGCGTCTGGTGCTCTAATTGGAAATAACTCTCCATATATTGCACACAGTTTATTGTATAAAGACTTTGAAGGTCTAGGATATAATGAACAACAGATTGCTGATTTTGTTAAAGTAATGCTTGCTAATAGTGCTGAAGAATTTGCTACAGAAAAGACTGGAGCGGATGCTTCTGTTACAATCTTTAACGATATACTAAGTAAATCGTCTACTGATGAAATAATCAAAAAGATTGCTAACAAAGAAGAGAATATTCCAGTAACTATTGAAGGAATGATTGAAGGTAAGTACAATAAAGACTTTGTAAATAAAATTAAAGGAGATAAGATTTTCTCTGTAATTAATAATATGTATAACCTAGGAGATTCTACTCAGCTAGTTCAGAATAAACTTACTGAGATCGCTGAATTGTATAAAGATCCTGTAAAACGATTAGCAAATTACATTGACGAATCTGCTTACTCTAAAGCATAATCAAATATGAATAACCGTATTAATATGTTAATGATACTCGGTATCTTAACTTTCGGAAGTTTTGTTAGCTATGATGCACTTAAACAAACTGCACCAAAAGCTGAACTGGCTCCTGTCCCTCGTTATGTAGATGTTCCAAGACCTATTGAAACAATCTTACCATCTACTATTAAAATCGATCTTAAGAATGAAGAAGTTACAGTAGAAGGTACAGCTACTGCTAATGTAAATATTGTTAAGAAAGATAGTATACGAACAATTAAAAAGTATATTGAGCGTATAGTTGAGAAGCCTGTCGTAGTGGATAATCGACCTGCGCCATATCGTGTTGCTCCTCTTGTATTGGAGAACAAGGTAATTATACGAAATAATGTAGAACCTTTAATTTGGAATAATAATGAAGATGACGAGAAATAGACTAGTCGTTCAACACATGCTTCGTACTTCAGAAGTTATTCGCAATTTAAAGAATAGCAGAATAGAGTTGTCTAAAGCTTCTTCTGCTACTAGAATTGTCATAGAAGATGGTAAAGTATCTCATGAATTTAACAAACAGATTAATGAGATACTTAATCAATCTAGTTTACTTATTAAGAAGTTAGAATACAGAGTTGAAGAATTATCTAAGAAATTAGAAGGTTTTGATGCAGATGTATTTGACCCTATTCCGTTTATATCTTCGTATGATATTAAACATAAAACAATAGACTTAGTAAAAGGAACTAACTATGTCGGATTTCTAGACCTTAATACATGTAAGGTGAATATTATCAGTGAAGATAAAACTGACGCGCAACTAGAGCAGCAAAGCGCGAAATAAGAGCTATAAACTGCATTCGTTAGCAACGTAATTGCTTCGCCTAAACGCTCCTATTCAAATAGGAAGAGGAATGCTGAAATTGAGTAAAGTAAGCATTAACAGTACATAATACTAGAGGCTGGAATAATAGCTACCACTATTATTGAGTGAACGAAGGTATAATAACTTGATCATGTCGAATTTACTGTTTAAGACTGAAGAAATGACGAGAAAGAGGAAGAGCGTGGCACATCCTCAGTGAGAACCGATTGGTGACTAAAGACGCAACGATTAAATCAGCAGATTTATGAAGTTAAACAATGCCAGGTATCGTTAATACATTCGAATACCAGTTATCAAACTGAATATCAAAAGGGAATGTTACCTTACACGAGTCGCAAACTCGCAAAGTGCGAGGATAAAGAAAGTACTAAAGCTCCAAACTTTAGTAGATATATTTATAGAATCGTTAAGCATTCTAGGTAGACTCCAAATCTTCCTTGTAGCTATAAAGTTACTAAAAATACTACTATAGTGTTCCATACTGACACGTGCCTTTGGAAAGCTTAAATTGGAAGTGTGCATTAAAGAAAGAATGTTTAAAGCAGTATGTATGAAGGTAGAATTATAAATATTATAGCACTATTTAATTATACGATAAGTGAGTAGTAAATTACATGCCTTTTTGGCTGAGTAGCTATGATCATTATATAGAACTTACGTTGTAAGTAAGATGGATATAATATAGATTAACTGGATTAGGTGTAAAGCCTATATGTAATGTTATATTTATATAACTAATCGGAAGTATAATTAAAGTATTTTGCAAGAAATAATTCTCAGTTTAATGGGATTGTGTGGACTAAGTAATATTATAATTAAACTCAGTTGCTACTTAGATGAGTATAAACCTAAAGTGCTTTGCACTAGGAAATAAAGTAGATATGGGATGAAGAGCCAGAAAACTCTATATCATAGATTGGAAGTGATTAGTATAAACAGAAAATCTAAAGCTAGTGGAGAAATAACTCCCTGATCAAATTCGAGTTGGCAACATTGAGATAACGTTGTATATTTAAAAACATTGAGCCTTACAACCAGTAAGGAAAGTCGTGAAATATTTTAACCTAGAGGACGAAGCAGATCGGAGTATAATCTGTGCATTCCCCATTTTAGCAGCTACACTTTACTGACACTAAATGTAGATAGTAAGTCTAATATGTAAGGGTTCTTTTATGAGATTATTAACATGTTTAACTAAAGCAATGAGGAAGTCCAATGGTAGTATAGTGTATAGTTAAAAGCTATATCGAGCCACCCTCGACTGTACAATATAATTGCTAACACTAGAACCACTTAAAGTATATTGCGCAACAATATATGTAAAGTGACACTGATTCCCTCCATTAAGGGATGATAGGTGGAAATCCTAGAATTATGTGCAGGATAAGAACAAAGTCGTAAGTACACGCAGCCTGTGAGTAATACAAGGCTATAGAGTGGGTGTTTTGAAACATAAACAGCTCATAACAAAACCGGCAGCGCTGATGTCGACAAAAGGTCTACCCTGTCTCGGTAGATATAATATACAGTATCGGAAACCCAGCACTCAACTGACGAATGGATAAAAATGAGTAGAGCACGTTTTTAGGTATTTACTGTTAGGCTCTTTAAACAATCAGCTAAACCAATTATCTTACGGGGTATATATCTCTTACCATTAGAGTCCCTGTTGTATGCACCTCTACCAAGAGCTCTAGAATATAACTACGATAATAAATATCAGAGAATTAACAAATAATTTCAAATAACCTTAATTGCAGAAGTTATCAGAATAGTATCAGTGAAGGTAAATAAGAATTAAATGTCGAGTTTTATCATACTGTGTCAGATTTTTATAATTGGTAACACGTATAGTATCTATTGAATTAGAGATTTACTATAATTATTTCTAAGCTTTTTAAAAGCGATAGGATATAAGATGCCTATTAATTATACTGAATTAAGAGAACTGCTAGTGTGTTACTTAGGAACGATGGTTTCCGCAATTAAATAAAAAATTTATCAAAATGGAAAATAATTATAATCAAGGAAACGAACAGAAAATTGAAGCACGCTTACGGGATGCTCGTAAGGTAGTAAGTAATATGGGTAGCCTTTTAGGTAAGACTATCTGTTATTTGCAAGTTGACAATGTTGATCTTTCTCATCGTGAGAAGGAACTTACTAATCAACATCCACGGTTAGTAGAACCACTATTGAAATATATGGTTAACACTGTTCTTGTGTCATCTCAACGACTTCTTGTTATTAATGATGAGATTTTCATTGAGTTCAACGAAAAGCCAGAATTACGGGCTAAAATTGTTCAAGAACCGAAATTCTTTGCAGAAGCAACAGATAATTCGGCAATTGAAGAAGCATGTGTTCGAGCTAAGAATAATCAGACTCCGCTATTCTTTGCCGATCGGAAACGATTGACAGATGAAGCTAACTTCCGTAACAAACAGGAAGCAGAGAAGGCAGAGGCACTTGCTAATGATTTCTTAGCACAGATGACTATGCTTAAAGAACTTATTAAAGGTCAGCAGCAGAGCTGTGACGAATATTATCGTCAATATGGACTTTAATATAAATAAAAAATGAACAACACAGAAGTAAAAATTAGTGAAGTTCATAAAGACTTATTGCGTTTTATACTAAATAATAAGTATGTCTATAAACATATCACGATGGGTGATAAGGTTGTTGGTAGTATAGAAATTCATGATGATGGATCAGTTCGTTTTTATACTAAAAGACGGCGATTTAAATGGTTATGCTTATGGTTTAGTGACTATAAAGATATAAGTTTTCGTGATTTAGCATTAACAATTATGGATGTTATATCAGTTCCAAATGGTAATTATTCTAATCCTGTGTTTGATGGAATGACTAAGGATTTTATGGATAAAGCTGTTCGGAATAATAACTACGAATATGTAATTGATATGCTTTTTGATGTTCTAAGATATGGCGGTAATATAGATGGAGAATATACTAGCCAATATATAAATATGTCTAGTTCTAGACCTACTAGAAAAAATGAAGGTCTCGAAACAATTGCTTTTTCACAAAAACAAGCATCTGTTATATTAAATAGTGGTGAAGTAATAGGAGATGTAGAAATACTAGTACGGAAACCATAAAAAGATTTCTTTATAAACCAATTTTTAATTTAAGTATGTTGATGGAACTTAAACCTTAAATTGAAAATTCGACGAAAGTCAAACAAAAATAATTTCTAATAACTAGAGATGATGGGTCTCTAGTTATTATTATCGTGGTAATAATCCTACCGTAACTGATAGGGAATAACTGGAAAGCTAGGAGAATAAGAACTATGCTGCCATTTCAATATGGATACCACGGCACAGGTAAACGATTTCTAATATGTTATATAACTTTAGTACTAATCAATTAAAACTCAAAATATATGACAAAGAAATCAAAGAATTTTATAGAAGAACGTAATAATATATCATATCAGCTAAAACAATATTGGGACATTATTTATGCAGAAAATGTAGTAAATAAAAACTATATGCGTAAGTATGACTTAAAGGTTTTATTTGAAGAAATTAAAATGCTTGCTGAAAAGCGTGCATTAATTAAGCTTAAGTTACTTGCTATTAATATGGGGCTTAAGAAACTAAGTGATTTACCGAAAGATTGTAATCAGTTAGACATTTTTCGTCTATGTGAACTAAAAGAAATTCGTAATAAAATTAGTTCAAATAGTTTTCGAACATTAAATCCAGTTCTTAAGGCAAAGAAAGGTAAAAAGAATTTGAATCGTACAGAGATTTTTACTTCTAACTGGAAATTTGCACGTATTAAAGAACTAGATTTACAAATAATTGAATTGAATAATAAACTTGAAAAGTTTAATAACGAAACAGAGTTTGATGATACTATCGCTCCTTTAAGCTTGGCAGCTTAGTTGTTTTTATTGTTGTGTGTTTATTTTTAGTAGTTAGTAGGTATATTACTTACTAACTACTTTTTTATTAATCAAAATTCGTAATCAATATGGAAAAATATACTATCAAATTAAATAAAAGAAATAAAGAAACAGGTGAAAAATATTTCGTAATTCAGGAAAAAGCAGTAAAAACTCCTCTAGAAAGATATGAGGCAAAGATGAAACGATATTCAGAAAATCGTAATCGCAAGATAAATGCCTTGATAGAGAAAAATAAGAAATTGGAAGAATTATACGAAATAGAAGAAGAAACTATTAATAAGAAAATTAAAATAGTTACTACAAAACCTAATCCAAGTAAAGGAGCAAAGACAGATATTGTTTTTGAATGGAGTCCTGTAGCTAAAGCTGCAAAAGCTGCATTGGCTAATCAGAAAATTACTTATACTATTAACTTTAACGCTGGAGATAAAACTTATAGTAAAACTATAAGAAGACATCCAACACTAAAAGATATTTCTTTTGCTACTAAAAATAATACATCAAAAGTAAAAGATATCCGATATTTAAAATCAGCTACAAATGAAGCTGATAAAATGAATATTCAAGTTGAAAACAAAAAAAGAAGAGACTCTGCTAAATTGCTAAAACTCAGTAAATTAGATAGCCGAGAATTTAGTTTATGGCGTAAAGATTTAGTCTCGAACAGTGAAGAATACGGTAAAGCTAATAACTATTTAAAACATGCAGCAGAAGAATCTGCACATGAAACTAAAATACAGAAATTAATAAAAGCTATACGAGAAAAGAAACTTGCTAAGTTTAAGTATCGTTTAGAATTTAGAAAATTTAATTCAGAACATAAGCCAATAGTATTTGTTAAGAATTATTCTAATAAAACTTTAGCATACTTGCATGATTCATTAACTACGTTGTCTGCTAAATTAGTAGATAAAATAGAAGATTTTATTAGCATTAATATTTATGATAATGCTACAGATCAACTATTGCGAATATGTACTGGATGGACTGCTTCATCAAAGGATTATGAAATAAAACTTAAAGAACTTAAGAATTTGTATCCTGATTATTATACAGCAGAAGCAGTTTAAAATAATTTATATGAGGCATAAATTTTAATGCCTCACTTGATTCTATAGCTCAATTGGATAGAGCAACACTCTTCTAAAGTGTAGGTTTTGCGTTCGAATCGCAATAGAATCACTATAAAACTATATTTTATGAAGATAAGAGGAAAAACAGTATATGTATATGATATCGAAGTCTTCCAAAATGTGTTTCATTGTACTGCTAAAAATACAGAAACTGGACAATATTATAAATTTGAAATATCATGTAGAAAAAATGAGTTAAAACAACTTGTAGATTTCTTTTATACTATAAGAAATAATTCTTATAGCTGGAATGATATATATACTACAGATATACAATTTAATACTAATAAAATATTTGCTGGGTATAATAATCTTCATTATGATAACGCTATTATAAATTATATAATAAGTTATTACGATAAAATGATTAATATGAACTATCTAAGAATTTGTGATAGTTTATATAACCTAAGTAAAATTATAACTACTTCTAACGATATATCTGCTTGGAAAAGGTGGAAATATGCTGTTAATTTTGAAACATTTGATATTCTTACTATGTTATATTCTCAAAAGTTACGTGTAGGTCTAAAAGAAATACAAGTAACTATGCAATATAAAAATGTATTAGAGTTTGCTCATGATTGGACAAAACCTCTAGATACAGATTTAATTGATGAAATGATTGAATATAATATAAATGATGTAGATTCGACTGAAGCATTATTAAACAAATGTAAAGATAAAGTTGAATTAAGAATAGCAATTGAAGATGAATATGGAGTAAGAGTATTAAGTAAAGATGGCGTAAATATTGGCATGAAAATCTTAACTCAAAAATATCTCGAAAAAACAGGTTTAACTTGGTGGGATATTAAAGATTTAAGAAGTCCAGCAGATGTTATAGCGCTAAATGAAGTAATATTACCTTTTATTGAATATAGAGATCCTATACTAAAAAATGTATTATCCGATATGAAGAAACAAATAGTTTCTCCAGGAAGAAAAGGATATGAAAATAAGTTTGTATTTAGAGGTTTAAGATATTCAGTAGGAGTTGGAGGAATACATTCTGTAAATAACCCAGAAATAATTATTCCTAAGGAAGATGAAATGTTAATAGACATCGACGTTGCATCTCTATATCCTAGTATGCTAATAGAATATAAGTTTTATCCTAAACATTTAGGTCCAGAGTTCTTAGAAGTGTATTCACAAATTAAGAACGAACGAATTGAAGCTAAACATGCAGGTGATAAAGTTAAAAACGAAACCTTAAAATTAGCTTTAAATGGATTAAGCGGTAACTTACAAAATGAACATAACTTTTGTTATAGTCCATTTGCAGTTATGCAAATCCGAATTAATGGTCAGTTATTATTACTTATGTTAGCTGAATCATTAACAGATATAGGTTGTAGAATAGTACAAGCTAATACAGATGGTCTATTTGTATTACTTAAGAAAGATACATATAGTAAAGTACAAGAAATATGTAGAAGTTGGGAACAACAAACTAAACTCGTATTAGAAGAAGACCGTTTTGAAGCTATGTATCAGTATGCTATCAATGATTATATAGCAGTATCTAAAGGGTATCAGGAAATGAAGAAACTATTTAAAACAAATCCTGAAAAAGCTTTAAATAAAAAAGGCAAACCTTATGTATCTTTAGATGCAATTAAAGATGATTATATAAAAGAAAAAGGTATGTTTATTACTAAAGTATTACTTGGTAAAGGTATGTCTCCTAAGATAATTCCTGAAGCTATTAGAGATTACTTTATTGATAATATACCAGTAAGAGATACTATTTATAATTGTAAAGATATTAATAAGTTTCTTACTTACCAGAAAGTAGATAAGAAATTCTCTGTAGAATATAATAATAACCTTATACAGCGTATAAATAGGTTTTATGCATCTACTAATGGTTCTTATTTATATAAATGTAAAATAGTAAATAGAGATGTTGAGGTACCGCAATATATTGTCTGTTTTAAAACAGGAGAAAGTATAATAACTACAGATCTAAGTCAATTTTATTATAATTCTGATGTAGAACAGATATTACCTTACAGTCCAAAGACTATAACCAAAGGTACTAGAGTAGATTATACTAATCTACTTACTGCATCTGGAGTTACTATATTAAACAAATTTGACAATAAACCTATAGAAGAAAGAAAGATTAATTATCGGTACTATTTAAAAGAGTGCCTTAAGATAATAGAAGAGCTTGAACCTAAACAGTTGAGCTTATTTTAACAAATATTTTCAGATGATATCAGCTAGCTCATAAAAATAAAACTATATTATGATACTAGAATTAGATACATCGTTATTCGACATTTATGGAGAAATGTCAATTAATCAATTAGTATTTCTAACTCTTGTTTTGAATGAAAATCAAAGTAATAATCAAGACATTCACCAATTTCTCAGCCGAATTAGTGAGAACGAAATTCAAGAGTTAGTCGACAGTAACATTATCACAGTTATAACTTCTGGTGATAGTAAAATTTATAGTATTTCAGAAGATACAAGAAAACATCTTAAACAAGATAAATCTTGGTTTGATGAATTCTATGAAGTATTTCCAGTGTATGTTACTAGACCCGATGGCACTAAAGGATTCCTACGTTCTAATATTAACAAATGTAGAAAGGAATATAATAGGATTGTCGGAAAATCTAGAGCAATGCATGAGCATTTAATCAAATGTCTTCAGTTTGAAATTGATAATAAGATGATAACTGGTAAAATAGGATATATGAAAACAATGTGGAAATGGCTCACTCAACGAGAGTGGGAAGTTACTGAAGAAGAAATGCAATTTAGTATGGAACAAGATATAAATAATGAAGTAGCTTATGGAGCCAATATTATTTAAAACTATTTCTCAAGTAGCAGATGAATCTGTTAAATATATAGAAAATAGAAAAAACCATACTATAGTACCACTAAAAACTCGTTGGAGTAAATTCAATAGAGTTACATGTGGCGGAATCGAACCAAATATGATATTAACAATAGCAGGAGGTTCTGGTTCTGGTAAATCAGCATTTGCTAATACATTAGAAACTGATTTAATTGACCTTAATTCTAATCAGGATATAGTTATTCTCAGTTTTAGTTTCGAAATGCTTAGCTATCGACAAATAGGTAGAAAACTAAGTAATAAGTTACGAAAAACAACTTCAGAGTTATATAGCGCTGAAGCAGATTTATCTGATGAAGATTTTACTAAAGTAAAAACTACAGTAGAATCTATTAAGAAGTATCCAATATATTATGTAGATACTCCTTGCAGTGTAGAAAAGATAGAAGAAACTATAAAATACTTTCACGATAATATTGCAAAAGACAAGTGGTTAATTGTAATATTAGACCACGCTCTTCTTGTCGAAGGAGATAGTGAAAGAGGTACAATAGTAGATTTACAGAAAATGTTTATACGGATGAAGAAATTATCTTTTACTAGTATAATACAGATTTCACAGATGAATCGAAATATTGAACAACCTGATAGACTTAATAATCCAAGTAGTCATTATCCGATGAGGAGTGACTTAGCAGCTTCTGATGCTATATTTCAAGCTAGTGACTTTGTTATGGCATTATCAAGACCAGAATTGCTAGGATTAGCAATTTATGGTGTTAATCGTTTACCTGTAAAAAATAAAGTATATCTACATTTCTTAAAAGTAAGAGATGCTGGAGAACCTTGCATATTAGCATTTGATAATGAACTAAAATATGGTAACTTGATTGAAACAAACACAGAAGTAAATAAAGAAAAAGTTATTTTTAAAAAAATTAAAGGCTGAAATTATGAAACAATTTTTGATTGAACTTCCGGAAAAGAAATACGATAAAACAGGTGAATTGAAGAATTTCTTGATTAATACAATTGCTAATAAATATCCATACTTAACTATGGATGGTATAGATAGTCCTAAAAACGAACAAACTAGTATGCAATATGCAGGTCCTAATGACTATATTGCATTTGGTATCTCTCCTAAATATCACGTATCTGCATTACGTCCATCGTCTTGGACATGTCCTTGCGCAGATATGCCATGCTATACTTGTCCATTCAATAGTGTCTATAAGTATGAAAAATATAATCTTCTTGATCAGTTTGATATAGCTATGAAGAAACTTGATGACTATGCTAAATCAGTAAATGGTAACTTTGACAAAGGTTATGATTTTAAATGGCTTGGTGTACCTGTTCGTTTCTATCAAAACTTTGTTCAAGTTGGTAATACTTATGTTCCTAAATGTGGTAATTATTATATTTTACCTAAGAACTTAAGTAAAAAACAAAAAGAAACTATTAATAATGTTATTATTAACATTAATATTAATATTGCAGCATAATAAACCTTGCTTTACTTATACTATCATAAAATATCAGAATAATATCATTGCTAAGTAAAGTACTAATAATAAAAATATGTTAGTACTACCTACAGAAAAAAATAAACCAAAAGTACAAAATCCTAGATTTTTAATTATTTTTGGTAAACCAAAATCAGGAAAGACTACTTTATTATCTACATTAGACAACTGTCTAATAATAGACTTAGAAGGCGGTTCTGAATTTCTTGAAGCTCTATCTATACAAGCTAGAAGTGTAGCAGATCTTGGAGAAATTGCTAATGCAATTAGAGCTAAGATTAAAGAAACAGGCACAAATCCTTATAAGTATATAGCTATTGATAATGCTACTAGATTAGAGGAAATATGTCTGCCGTATGCAGCTACACTTTATAGGCAAACTCCAATGGGAAAGACATATACTGGAACTGATGTTAGACAATTACCTAATGGTTCTGGATATCTATATCTAAGAGAAGCAGTTAAAAAGGTTATTAATATGTTTAAAGACTTATGCGATAACTTTATTCTTGTTGGCCATACTAAAGATAAAATGATTAATAAAGAAGGAGAAGAATTAACTGAAATGGCTATAGACTTAGTTGGAAGACTAGGAGATATTGTCTGTGGTGAAGCTGATGCAGTAGGTTATGTCTATCGTAAAAAGAATGAAACTATTATTTCGTTTGAAGGTGGAGATAACTCTGTAAGGGAAGCTAGAGCTCCTCATTTAAGAGGACAAAAAATTGTTATTGCTGACAGTGATGAAAACAATAACATTAAAACGTATTGGGATAAAATTTATTTAGCAGCTTAAAAATTAGAAAGTTATGTATAACAAGGAATTAGCAAAAAGCATTGAAACAAAAGATATTAAATATATTGGTGCAGGTATTCAAGAAAATGTAAAATTAAAATCAGCTCGTACTGAAGTAAGTCCTACAGGTTTAACCTTTTTAGAGATTACTTTTGAAAAAGATGGAGCTACTTTGAAACACACTGAATGGAAACCTAAGAAAGGACAATATGTAGTAACAGACGAAGACTTACAACAAGCTGAAAATCGACAGTTTAAGCGTATGTTACAAATTCTTTGGTGTTTCTATAAAGATGAAGAAATTAACTTTACTGGGTCTTCATTTGAAGAATTTGCTCAATTTATCGTAGATATGTTGAATAATGCAAATAAAGATACTTTATTACGTGTTAAAGTAGTGTATAACAGAAGTGGTTATACTACTTTACCTGGATACTCAGCATATACATTCATTGAACCAATGGAACTTCCAGAAGGACAAAGTTCTGCTATTGTAGCTTTAGGTATTGACCAATTTACTAAACCTATTGAAGCAGATGCAGAAAAGCAGGTAGATCCGTTACAAGCTACCATGTCATCTCCAGCAGAAGCAGAAGATGCTTTAAGTAAGCAAGAAGACGACCTACCTTTCTAAACTAAAAAAATTTAGAAAAAAGTAATATTTACGTAAGCTAGAAATAGCCTCGTTTTAAGGAATTGATAAGTGTGCCTAGTTTTAGGCACACATTATTACTAAGTAACTGTAGAATAAGGCTACATCAAAAGGTTCGAGTCCTTTTACTTAGACAAACAAAATCAGAAAGCATATGTACGATAAAGAAAAAGCTAAACTTAGCGATATTACTTTAGATTGGATATTATCTAGAGTAACGGAGTATGATATATATGCTCATTATTTAGGTCAATTTAAAGTAGGTATGATTTATAATAGTCCATTTAGGAAGGATAAAAATCCTTCATTTGGTATATTCTACTCTAAGCGTACAAAACAACTACTTTTTAAAGACCATGGAACAGGTGATTGCGGTAATGTTATAAAGTTTGTATCATTATATACTGGAATAACTAATTATAATGATATATTGCTAGACATAGTAAATAAACTTAAAATTACTAGCGACACTAAACTCGTTAGCTCTAAGCAATATATAGCGTCAACAGAAACAGTAATTGGTGTAGTTCGGCAAGATTTTACAGCTGAAGACATCAATTACTGGTCGCAATTTAATATCTGTATTAACACACTAAAGAAATTTAATGTAAATAGTATTAAATATTATCTCTGCAATGGTATAGTAAAAGGGATTTATAAAAAAGAAAATCCCATGTATGCTTATAAAGTTTATAATAACTTTAAAATATACAGACCTTTAGCAGATAAATATACTAAATGGAGAAATAATTTAGGACAGTATGATATACAAGGATTTAAACAGTTGCCTAAAACTGATAATCTACTCATAATTACTAAATCACTAAAAGATGTTATGTGTTTGTATGAAATGGGTATATCTGCTATTTCTCCAGCATCAGAATCTACATTTATTCCAGATGATGTTCTAGATAACCTTAAGAAGCGTTTTAAACACATTTTAATATGTTTTGATAGAGATACAGCTGGAATTAAATATCTTCGTAAAATAAGCTTTAAAACAGGTTTAAAACCATTATTAGTACATAAGAAATGGAAAGCAAAAGATATATCTGATGCAATAAAATTAAATGGATTTGAAAACATAAAAAATTGGTTATATGAAGCTATTAAAAACTATAGGTAAAATATTAGCTATACCTTTTGACTTAATTACTATTCTAGGAAAAATATCGTTACTTCCTGCTACTATTATTAGTAAGCTATTAAGTGGTAAATTTACTGAATGGAACAAGAAACGTAAGTTTTTAGGTAGTTCTATATCAGCATTATTTAATTCATTGCGTAATGGAAAAGATTATTCATTTTTAATGACTATTGGTTATACTAAAGAAGGAAAATATTATGAACGGTTAGAACGTTTTTCTCTTTCTAAAGGAAACATTATTCATTCTGTAAATTATGTTAAAACAAAATAAGAAAGTACGTAATGCTACTAAACAAGAAATAGACGGAATAATATTTCGATCTAAACTAGAAGTTTATATGTACTAGAAATTAAAAGAAGCTGATATTAAAGTAGACTATGAATTACATAGATATACTTTACTACCAGCTTTTATTTATAATAACTCTAAGGTTAGAGCTATTACTTATTTACCCGACTTTGTAGGAAAAGACTTTGTTATTGAATGTAAAGGATATCCCAATGATGCTTGGGCAAATAGAGAAAAACTATTTAAATATTATTTGAGTTTAAATGAACCAAATACTAAATTTTATATAGTTCATAACAAAAAAGATGTTGATAATTTAATCAATACACTAAAATCATAATATATGAATAAGAAAGAATTTGTTAAAATAGGTAAAGAAATATTTGTTGTACCTAAAGGTAATGAATATGAATTAATACCTAATCAAGTATATAATCTAGAGTGGGATGGATGGAATGAGCGAAGTATATTTAAGGAAAATGGTGAATTAAATTTACCTAGTACTATATATGAAACTAAAAGTGATAGTATTTTTAGAAAAAGAATAATTAACTATTTTAACACTACTACTAGTAATACAACGGGAGTATTATTAGCAGGAACTAAAGGAACTGGTAAAACAGTAACAGCTAAATTATTAGCTAAAGAATCTAATTTGCCAATTATTATAATAGATCCTAAATTTCCTGAAAATAAATTAATAAACTTCTTTAAAACTTTTGAAACTCCAGTATGTATTTTATTTGATGAAATAGAAAAGAAATTTAATACTACAAAGATGTTAGATTTCTTAGATGGAGTTGAAAAGACTGCTAAAAAGCTTATAATTATGACTTGTAATGATACAAGTAATATAAGTGAATATATGGAAGATAGATGTTCACGAGTTCGTTATGTACGCAATTATGACGCTAATGAAAATGTTGAGTTACTGCCTATAATAGCAGATAATCTTAATATTAAAAATAAAGAAGAAGTAATTAAATTTTGTAACGATAATATTTGCTTGTTATCTATAGATAATATTATAGCTTTTATGCAAGAAGTAAAATCTCTTGAAGATGAAGATATATCTTTACAAGATATAATACAATATTTAAACATTTCAACTAAATAGTATGAAAATATGCGGAATAAGTGACATACATGGTAATTTAATTACTAATATACCTAAATGTGATGTATTGTGTATTTGTGGTGATATAATGCCTTTATCTGTACAAAGAAATATTGAACAGTCTAGACATTGGTTTTATAATAGATTTACTAATTGGGTTAAAAGGCAACCTTGTAAAAAAGTCATCTTAGTGCCAGGGAATCATGATTTTCTATTAGAAGATGCATATAATAAAAAATATCTTAATGAATTAAGACAAGATATGTATGTAAGAACAGAAGATAAATTAGTAATACTTATAGATGGATTATATATATATGAAGATATTAAATTCTATGGTACACCTTGGATAGAACCTATTGAATTTCAGGAAGATAGATGGGCTTTTAGTAATCTAAATAAATATAATAATATACCTAAATGTGATATATTATTAACTCACGATAATCCATTTTACAATAAAACATTAGATTTTCACTCTTTTGGAAAAAGTAAATATCATCTATATGGACATTGGCATGATGGATCTAGTGATGTAAATTCTGGAAGATACAATTGTTCTAGATTAAATGATTGCTATAACTTCAAGAAAAATTATGAATTTGTAGTATTAGATATTATGACGGAAAAAGAAAAGAAACAAGTAGAACAAGCATTATTAGATAAGCTTATTAGTCAAGCATACGATAACAATGTAGCAGATTGGCTTAAGACATTTAAAGAAATTGAACTACAACAAGATAAAGAAGATGAAGTGGAATGGAATACTTCAGCAGAAATTCTTGATTCAGCTGTAATTAATGATGTGGAGGATTAAGTATGAACAAGATGGTAATAGATACTCCTTATTATGAGGATATGTCTCGTTACTCTAATAGTGATATTGGATATTTTCTTAAAAACGGACCAAAAGGTCTGAAAGATTACAAAGAAGGTAAAGTAGCAAAATTGGATTACAGTTTCCTTGAAAAAGGAACTATGATTCATGAATATCTACTTCAACCAGAAGAATTCTGGAAAGATTATACTATTCTTAATTTTGCAATACCTAAAGTAAAACAGCAAAAGGATTTATTAGATGAATATCATAGACTTATGCAAGTAAATCCATTAGAATCTCAAGATAAACTTAAATTATCTGCTTACAAAAAAGCTTATAATAATAAGAAGTCTGATGAGAAATGTATTGAAGAAGCTGAAGGTCTTATTATGATTTATCAAGATTACTTAGAATATCTAAGTAAAGTAGATGAGAACAAAAAGATAATTAGCTTTGCTGATTTACAGACACTTAAAAAGATAAAAGAGAATATTCAGAATCATAAAAAAGCAAACGAGCTATTGTTTAATTTACCATCGACTTTTGAAACTCACAATGAGTTCCATATTAATTGGGAAGTAGAAAAGTTTCATAATATTAAATGTAAATCTCTACTAGATAGAGTATGCTTTGATCATGTTAATAAGAAAATAGTTCTTATTGACTTAAAAACTACTGTTAATGTATATAATTTTAAACATTCAGTAGAAGAATACGATTATTACAGACAAATTGCTTATTATGGATTAGCAATACAATGGTATATGCAAGAAATATTAAATCTTAATTCTGAAGAATATGACTTTGAAGCATATATTATTGCAATAGGCAAAGACACTAATAATGAAATTAGAGTATTCAATATGAAAAACGATACTATTCTCAATGAGAAGATCGCTTTAATATCAGAATCTCTCCGAAGAATATCAGAACATATCAGTACAGATCAATGGGACCACACACTTGAGTATTACAAAGGTGATGGAACAGAAGAACTGTGATGATAATTGGAAACAGAACACTAACTACACGTTATATACTTCCTTTTCTATTCGATTCTAATAAACTATTTAACGATAAATATAAGTTTGTAAATGCTTATGTTTCTGATATTAATAGACCTTATTTAGACAGTCATATATTTGTTTTATTTGAATGTGATACTAATACATATAGTAGTATTAATAATTATATAAAAGAAAACAAATATCTATATGATAGTAAACTTATTTCTATTAATGGTAAATTATATCAAGAATACATATTTGTAATTCCAAATGAATATAAGAATGTTATTCAAACTATTAAAGATGGTTTCTATAATAATATATCTTATGAATATAAAGAGAAAATTATTTTATTTTGGAGAAACGTATGCTTAAGTTATCTAAAAAGATTATTAGAAACAAAATATGATATTACAGAATACAAAAGTTTAGAAGAAGAGGGAGAAATTGTAGGTGAAGAAGATCCACCTGCAAATGAAGTAAACTTTTGGACAAGAAATATTTTTACTTATTAGTTTATATTTATGGGTATAAAAAAGCCGTAGAATCTGTGAAGACCTACGGCTTTATTTTTTTAATCGTTACTATTAGTTGTCTTGTCTAATTGACTATCTAAGTATTCCCATTTAGTTCTAATATCTTTTGATTCCCATATTCCTCTCAAACCAGGAACAGATTTTATGAAAGTTCTCTACCATTTAGTCATTTCTTTATATGGACCTTTTTTAATTTCTTCATCATCCCAATTATTATCAATAGAAAACGGGTCTAATAATTTTATAAGATTACTGAAATTCTCTACAGGTGCTATTGCAGCAGAAGGAGATTTTATTTGATTAAAGAAATCCATAGGATTATATTCAGCTCTTTCTTCAAAACTCATCCCAGCTACTCCATAACCAATTAGCTATAATAAGTATTCGTCTTCATCGTTATCTGCTATTGGCTTTAACCAGATAGCTGATAATATAGAATACATCGTTACTAGGGCTATCTAAATAGCAGTTCTTCTAAAATTGTACAATTCTACATTATCGATTCCTTTCCTATGATTTTTTCTACTTTCTTTATCTTTACTATATTTTATACTATTATACATATTATATGTAAATTTATACAGAACGCTAAATGTAGATTTATATTTAGCTTCTATATAATCTTCAACATATGGGTTATACTATCTTGTAGTTAAAAAATTGTCTTCAAGATTATTGATAAAGAAAGAACGGTGCATAAAAACAGCTGCTCCAAAAGCATTAGTCATCAGTTTGGTCTTATCTTCTGTAGATAATACACCATCAATACGATTAGTTAAGAATTTAGCTATATTTTTAACAGAGTTCTATAAATTCTAATCATTAATTAAATCATAGTATTTATTGTATTTACTTTTTATAGACAGTTTACCGTCTTTTACTTCATAAACGTCTAATAATGTAAATGTGTTAACTCTATCAAATTCTTTGCTACCTTTCTTATAGTCATTAGGATAATACTGACGTATATACTATCTCCTAGACATAATACTATTCGTTTGAGGAATATATTTATAGTCAGTATATACAGCATTTACTACAGGAGCTTTAACTATATAATCTACAGCACTCCATCCACCCCATACTAAATATTTTCTAAACACTCTAACAATGCGATTATACTATAAATGCTCTACTTTAGAGTTTACATCTCTTGCAATTTCATTATGCTCTAATATAGCTAGGCTAAGGTTATTGTGTTTGGTATCTCCTAAATGATATAACATATTGGGTATATTAAAAGTATTAGTAGCTAAAGATTTAAAGTATTCTCTACTGTTAAAATATCTACCAGCTAAAGCTTCTACTACTGATTTATGAATACCCTAAAACAAAGCTTTAGTTATAGCAGGAAAGTTATTACCTAAGTTAGAAGCCGTAGCATAAGCTCTAATATTGTCTAATATTTTAGTAACAGATATATTATAACCTAACACATTTACTACAACTGGTCTTTTATACTAACCATATAAATTCATATCTAGAAAATCCTAGTATTTTTTATATAAGTTACTTTTATCTCCAGTAATATCTTGTTTAGACCTAGTAGTAAAATTAAACTTAGTAAAATCTCTTTTAGCTATTTCATTCTTTATTAATTCAAAATCAGCTTGTTTTTCATTCTTTAGACGATAATTCTCAGCCATCCTAGAATATTCTACTAATATACCTACTAGATTTCTAGAAATGTGTTCTGGGTCATCTAGAGCTTTTACGTAGTGAGTTGGTACAAACTACAATTGAGATCCATCTGGTTTCTAAGTAAAGTTGTCTAAACTATATTCAGCATCATCCTACTTAGCTATAATATTATCTAAAGCAAAAGATTTTATACCTTTTGAAAACTTGTTACCCCTAGTAGTAAAATCAACCATATCTCCAGTAATCTGTGGCAGTTTATAACTTTCACGCTTCTTTAAAAAGCTAATTTTATTATTAGCTTCATCCATAGTATTTACTATTAGATTGTATATTTCTTTTTTCTACTTAGTATTTGTAGCTTCTTTAAAAGCTTTTGTATTATCATATAATGATTTCTTTGGTTGGTAATATTCTGGATCTTCAAAGTTATAGTTTTCATTAACTAATTCTGAATCTTTATCTAACTCCTAGTTCATTCTACTCAATCTCATTTCTATGTACTTGCTATCCTTTGGAACTAGCATTTTATAATAGGATACTGGACTAGGTTTACCATTTACCCAAGTATGAGACTTTTCAACCCATTCATCATAAACTTCTGTACCTAAACTTTTATATTTCTTTTTGTCTGCATAATATTCAGGTGTCTCTACTATTTTAGCTATCTTAGAAAATTCAGAATTACTTCCTTTATGCTTACTATATAAAGCGTTTAATTCTATATCTATCTCTAATAATCTAGCTTTTACTTCTTCCTATAGTTTATAAGCATCTGTTAAAGGCTAATTATTATTCCTACCTAAGTTTAATAATTTTTTTCTTTCTTCTGTTAAATCATCATACTTTTGCTGATCCTCTCCCATATTAGCTCTTTCTAGACTCTAAAGCAGATTGGTAAATTCTTCAGTATACTGATAGCTAATATTACGTTGCATCCATTTGTTAAATGAATCTTCTGACAATTCCTATTTCTTTTGATCTATTATATTCTATATTTCTTCTTGAGAATACTTAGTTGATTTAATCTTACCTTGCCCAATAGTTTCATAAAACTTCTATAAATCTTCTGCTATTTCTTTATCTTCTCCACTCTTAAGTTCTCCATTTTGATAATAATCGTTAGCCAAGTTTCTTTTTACTGAGTAAAGACTATCTAACTACAACCATTGTTTATTTGTAAGACGTTCTAAATGTGGTCCAGTTTCATCAGTAGTATCTTCAATCAAAGTGTTTATTTCATTATTAATCTATTTTAGACGCAACCTAGTGTTTGGGTGCAATTCGTTATACGCTCTATAATACTCTGGTTTAAATTTACGTTCACAATGCTACTCTAACCACTATTCTTTTTCTTTAAGGTAATTATAATAATCTTCTAATTCTAAAGCTGTATAATTGTTATCTATTACTCCATACTTTGAATCTAGATCTGATAAGAATTTCTTCATATCCTATCTAAATTGCCCATAATTTCTAGCTCTAACTAAGTATCCAGTAGTGTTACCATTATTATCTTTTTCAAAGTAAAGTAAACAATCCTTTCTGTCGATTTTATCGAACTCTCTTATCAACGTTTGTGCTTTATCATTAGCAAATCTACCTACTTCATTATTAATATCTGTCATAATTCTATGAGCTAATCTAATAGCTAAATCATCTACAGACTTAGTACTCTACAATATCACGCGTAAGTAATTAATATCGGAGTTAGAACTATTAAGCCTATCATTGATATAAGATTCTACGTCTTCGCTGGGTACTTTATATGCTTCTGAGTATTGCTTAATTAAAGTTTCTACTTTGCTTTTTAAAATACTATCATATTTACCTGATATTTCTAAATAAGCTCTATAGATTAGGTTTAATCTAGTATTTAACTGATTGTGGGTATCTTTATCTAAATCGTCAAAGTATCCTTGTAGATTTAATCTTTTGTTAATTTCATTAATAATAGGACCGTAGAAATCTAAAAAATCATTCTAGAACTAAAGTAGACGTTCGTTACTGATTAAATCAGGGTTCATGTATGCATTCCTTATTCGTTTTACTACTGGTTTAAATGCTACTGAAGACTCTTTAATAAAATTAATTAATACTTGTACATCTTCACCTTTCTAAAGCATATCGTGATACATATCAATCTATTGCTATAGTTTAGCTAGTTGTAATGGGGGATAGTTTTGGGTTCTTAAAGATCTATAACGACCATTCAAACCATTCATAATCTTATCTAATATCTTTTTACTATCTTTAGATAACTTATTCAGTTCTGGATCACTATCTTCCATATAGAATATACCATCTCCAAGTCTGTTTATATCTGGATTACTATTTCTATCTTCAATAATATCTGATATTTCATTGATAAGTTTTACGGAAGTGTATCCTTCTATCTTATTAGATAATTTATTTAACCCTAATATTTTAACTACATTAGATAAGAATTTACGCCATATAGACATATCGTGTTTACCTACTAAATCTCTAAAAGCGGTATTAGACATTATTTCAGATATGAATTCTTTGGGTGATTTTAACCCATAATAAAGTCCTTTACGAGGATATTCTTTCTAAGGAAATTTATTGACAAGTTTGTTGTAAATATTATCTACATGAGATCTGAAACTACTATTATTGTCATACTCATGCACAGTGTAAGCGTGTATTAGTTCATGATTAAAATGTTTTGTTATATCTTCAGGAAGTTCTCTATCAAATATCTTGTCTAATACTTCTATAGTATTAGTATCAGCATAGTATGCCATAGCACCACCCAGTTCTCTTACTAGTTTTACTTTTATAGTTTTTAATACTTCTGGTGAATACTAATCCATTAAACTTTTCGCAAACTGTTCCTAATAATATAATCCACTATTTATCATATTAGATATAGTAGTATGAGCATCTGTTTCTATAAATAGTTTAGGAAACATAGATAGCTACATATCCATATGTTCTTCTATAGTTTCTGGAATATAATATTGTAGCATAGCTTTAATAGCTGATTCTCTATCGCCATTATAATCTTTCAGGTATTTAAGAAATACAGTAGACTAAGCCCCGTCAGGAGCCTAGTCAATTGCATAACCATTGTTTTCAGATACTATATAATATGCAGCATCTTCGCTGCCTAGCACAGTAGTTAATTCATCTACTGCTGCTTTAACTTCTTTATTTTTTAAATTTAAACACTGCATAATTATTATCCATTACATTCATTCTTTCTTTGTTTACCTAACTCTATTAGTTTGTTAAGAATTTTATCAGATTCTAAAGATTTTACAAATTCTTCTGTCGACATTACTTTAGGAAAAGTTACTCTATACACATCTTCAATAGCCTATCTACCATATTCGTTTATTTCTCTAGTTCCGATACCAGCAAAATTGTTCGTGAGTGTAGGAGTATCTGATTTAGACCAATTTCCATCTATATTTTTGTACCATTGTAACCTCTTCTAATCAAATACGTATACAGGTTTTCCAGCCTATATAGCCATTTCTACAGCATAACCAGTACCACCTGTAACGGATACATGTGATGCTAATCTAGTATCATTCTTTTTATTTGGAAATAATTTTTTGCCTTTGTTTACTAAGTTACCTACAGCAAATATAGCATCGGAGTATTTAACTTGTGCCCAATTCCTAATTAATCTAGGATCTTTCATAGTAGAATATTGATATCCATAATTAGCTTTAGCTGCTTGTGCTACTTTATATCTACCTTCTTCATAATCTTCATCACTAATTTCAGTGTTACCACCAGGAGCATTGTATTGAGAAGTTTCTCCAGTATAGTAATGTTTTGATATTACTCCATATTTTTCACCTATTTCTCCCCATACACTATCTGAACCCTAAGCACCACCTGAATGATTTACATAATTAGTAGACTATATTTCTGTATTATCTACAATTACAGGATTGTTTAACTTATTACCTGTTACAATATATACATTTTCTCTAGCTCTAGATACAGCTACATACTTAAGCTATTGTTGAGTATTAGCATCAAACTTAGCACCAGTAATAGTATCATAATATATCATAACTTTATCATATGTACCACCCTATGACTTATGAATAGTGTGAGCATACCCATAATCTATAGATTTCCTAATCTTAAGTCTACCATTTTCTTGATAATCTTTCATAGTTATAGTATTCAACTTAATATCAGATAAAGCCTTTTGAGCAATACGTACAGTATCAAAATCTCTAGACATAAACGCTTTAGATATCATTTTATTAATACTTTCTATTTCATTAGCTATAGCTTTTAAATTCTAAGTGTTAGTATTATTATCTAATACAAATACCTTATCTGATACTGTTTCATTATCCATAGCATTAACTAATGTAACTTCGTATCCTTCTACTTCTGCTATTACACTACCGTTAATCACAGATGTAATCTATTTACCTATCTTATTACTAACACTAGCTACTTTGTAGTCTATGCTATTGCGTATTATTTCGGCTTGCGCTTCTCCATCATTCATAGTAACATTATCGTATCCCATAAGTAAATCTCCTACTTCAATCTGATTAGGAGTATCTCCATATAATTGCTTTCTAATCATATCGTTTACTGTAGGTATCATAGCGTTAGTAGCACTAAGTATTCTAAAGTTAAAAGGATTTGTTTTATATTCATTAGAATTGACTATATCTTTGATAATCTAGTTTGGTTGTTCACCATCGTGCATATACTCAACTCCAAATCCATTTACTAGTTTAGTAGTAAAGGATAACGATTTACCATTTCGTAGATTAGTAGCTTCTTCTAGAATAGGGTTATCTCCAGTTCTTTCTACTTTAGTAAGTTCTACATTAGTAGCTTTATTCTAGAATACAGGAGATATTGCATTATCTGATACTGGTGATAATTGAGCTGGATCTCCTATGTATATTACTTGAACATTATTTTCTTTTTTGAAATCTTCAACAAAGTTATACAAACCTTTACTAACCATTGAAGCTTCATCAATTATAAGTAACTGACCAGGTTTAATTTTAGGTTTACGTATTTGTTCTGTTTTTAACTTCTTAAGATCATAATTACCACTATCCAAATCAACAATAGGAGATAAACCAAATGCTGAATGCAAAGTGATAACCTAAGAATCTGGGTTATTCATTTTAGTAACTGCATTAGCCCTATGAGTTGGTGCACTAAATACAGGTTCTATTCCTATGCTGTTCAAATACTTATTAAATATACTAATGATACTAGTTTTACCAGTACCAGCATATCCAGATAATGTCACACTGTTATCATACTTACTAGGATTGTTAATAAAGTCTTCTAATACTAATAACGCATGTTCTTGTTGTTGATTTAATTTAAACGGAGTATTTACAACTTTGCCATTTCTAAATGTGATGTGATCTCCAACAATATTTACAGTGGAAGGTTTATATTCAATAGTTTCTAATGCAATAGAAGTAGGAGCAGCGGATACACGATTCCTAGTTGGAGCACTCTATAATTCTTCTATGCTAGTATTCAATGCTACAGTAACAGGTTTATAATCACGTACTAATTCTATATCATTAATGATAGTGAGCCACTTAGATCTATTCATTTTGTTACCTAAGTTAATAATATTTTTTATATCATTAATACCAAATGCTGATTTAGCATCTAACGCTCCATCAATATTATTAAACTCAAACATAGAATTAGAATAATTATCATATTCTTTTACAACTCTACCTTCTTGATTTAAACCCTTCTTATTGGTTATTACATATACTGGTCGTTCTTTACCTTTGTCATCGAATATATTTCCAACATATTTATATAAAATAGTATTAGCGGGATTATTATCATATGCTAATTTTACTTTTATATATGGGGTATATACATTCTGTTTAGACTCATTTCTACCAACAGGTATATAATTAGGTATCGCCATTACTGGATATTTACTTCCACTATAATTTTTATTTTCACTGAACAATACAGGGAATTGCAATTGATCTTCCACCTTATCTGTTTCAGAACTAAACACCTTTTTATATAACTGAGCAGGTTTAACAATTTTATTATTTGTCCAATTGTTTAAGAAGAAGTTATCAAAATCCAAATCAGTAATATTAAACCTTTCTGTAACACTTCTCATATAATCTGCATAACCAGTACTTTGTATAGCACTTATTGGTAATAAATTAAATATACCATTCTTAGTAAAGTTACCAGCAGTAGTAGCTAATTGATATCTTATTAAATCTTGAGCAAATTGCTTTATTTCAGGATAATCAGATTCTAATAATTCTTCCCAATATTGATTAAGACTCTACTTTAAATATTTATCATCATCAGATATTCTATTTTTTATGATAATATCTGGAGCATTATACTTATCAGTACTCATTCTAGTTAAAGTACCAAGATAGTTAAGTAATTGATTACCTATTTTGCCATCCTATGTAAGCATTTCTGGATACTTACCTTCTAATATGTCTGCTTTAATTTTTGATAATCTTTTAGCCATAGTATCTGTACCATAAAACATATCGTACAAATCTACACCTTCTTGATTTAAGAAAGAGTATCTTAAAGATCCTTCTAGTTCATTAGAAATAGTTTTATTTAAAGATTCATCATTGGTATCTATTCTATTTATCATAGTAAGTACTTGACTTATAGCAGATTTAAAATCTTTTTTTCCTCTGATCATTATATCACTAAACATATCAGAAGGACCAACAATACCATTGTTAATCTTAGTCATTAAGAACGTACTATTCAAATAGTTTAGTATATCATCTTTGTTAAACAAAGTAGAATTAGCTATAAGACTTTTTAATCTATATAAAAATCTATCTTGTTCGATGAAGTTTCCACCAAATCGTTTAGTATCAATCTATGATAATTGAACTAACTTAGACATATCTTGAGCTAAATCGTTAAGTTGAATAAATAATTCAGATATCAATATTTGATTCTTATAATAGTTATAAGCTTCTTCACTAGTAAGATTATCTTTTTGACTTAGCTATAATTGTTGTATTAAAAAGTCTCTATCTGTAATATCAGTTGCAAAATCTTCAATAGTATACAAGCCAGTAGACCTACCTTCACTATCTAATTTTTGCATTATAATATCTCCAGTTTTGCTCATTTCTAGGTCTAACTTCTTTATACCTAATTCTGTAGCAGCTTTCTTATATTTATCATAGTATGATTTACGTATAGTAGTAATCTCATCTTTTACTATAGCTGTCTTACTTTTGCTATCATCTACACCATATATACCAGAGGCTCTATCATACGCACTAGCCATATCTTTAAGTATCTGCTATGGTAAGAAATAAAATGTATCTTTACCGTAACCAACTCTAAGTAGGAAATTACATATATTATATGTATATTGTCTTACATTAAGTCTAATAACATATGGGTCTTTAGCAACGTCTACATGAGCATTAATCATGGCTGATATCCAATCTAATATACGTAATCCTTCTTCTTGAATCTTTATAGGATTACCTTTTTCATCTAATAGTATCTTACCTTTTTCATCTCTCTGATATACTATTTCATTTCTACTCTTAATACCATCAAGTCCTACAAAACCTAATCTTTGTAGCAAAGATATATCTGAGAACTTAAGATTAGCTAACTAAGTTAATACATGATTTTTATTATTAAGAGCAAAAGGACCAATACCAGTTTTACCGCCAGAATATTCATACTTTTTATTCATTTGATAAGTAGGAGATAACTCTCTAAATGGTATTCTATCACCTAATTTACCTTGACCATCTACAATAGGAAGAATCTCTTCTTTAATTATTCCAGTTACTTTATCAAGTGGTAATCTAGTTTCATCTACATTTTTCTTATCAGTAAGTACTGCTAGGTATGTATCAAGTAACAAGTTTTCATTAGCCTCTCTGCTATTAGCTTCATATACATTTGTAGGACTGCCTATACTTTCTAACCATCGGTTATACAAAGTGAAAGTAGCAGAATACCCTCTAGCTGATTCTTCTAATTCTCCTCCTTGTTCTTCTGTATATCTTCTTTTTAAATACGCTTCAAATGTTTCATTACTCTTCTGTTTCTTAAATTCTATTTTATTTCCTTCTTTATCAAAGTTATATCTTGCTATATATAACTTGTCAATATCGAAGTCAGAACCAGTTTGAGTAGTAAATTCATCTGGTAATATAATAGTATCACCTACTACAGAAGGAAGTACATCTACAATTCTAAGACCAGCAATAGAAGATAGACCTTGTGTAGGAATACGATAACCCATAGCCATAGGACCTGCTTCTTGACCAATAATCTTATGTTCTATTAGCCAATCTCTAGCTTCTATAAAGCTCTTATTTTTATAATCTGGAATTATATGAGAGAACAAATTGATAGAAATGATAGAATCCATACTACCGTCTTTATTTATATTAAGTAGAGGTTTACCATCATTAATAGCTCTACTACCTACAGTTTTTATAGATTTAAATCCAAAGGAAGACATCTGAATAAATGCACCACCTGGTAACTCTAAGTCAATAGCTTTCTTATTAGTAGTAGACGTTAACTTAGTTTCTACCCACTTACTATCTGGCAATGCTGACAAAGGTACTTTAAAGTCTGTACCATCTTGATTTACTTCAAGAGCTTCTTCTATATCTTTACCCATATTAGATGCTCTAGCTTCTTTTATCAGCTGTTTAGAAGCCTTAGTATAATCAAGAGTATTATCAGATAAGAACATGTCTTTTACTTCTTTAAAGCCCTTATTAGATATAGCATTAATAGTGCCAAATAATTGTTCTTTAATTTGTTGACCAGTTATTTCATTATTAGTATCTTCCTGATATACTCTATCCATTACTAGATTAGATACAGCTACTGTAGATACCTATGTACCAAATAATGTTCTATCGTGAGTATGTGGGTCTGTTATAAGCTACCTTCTAAGATTTCTAAACTTCTAAGTAGTAATATGCATATTACTTAGATCGTTTATTTCATTATTTTTATAATCTTTGTATATGTCTGTAGCTCCTTGTATACCTACCTTAACAGCTGATTCAAATGCTACTTGATCAATAGGAGTAAGCCCCTTATACTTGCCAATAGCATTCATTCTATCATATATTTCTCTATTGTCTCCAGTTGCTAATACTTTAAACATAGGGAACATAGCCATCTTATTAAACACAGGTATACAATGTTTTAAATTAGCATCATATATATAACCAAAGTAAGTAGTCTTTAGTGGTTTAATTAATGTCTTCAAAGATTTAGCATACAACTCTGCATCATTCAACCAATCTGTGTCACTTTCCATTATGTTAAAAGCTTCTTCAATTTCATCACTCCATTCTCCAAGCATTTTAACAATGTCTCTATACATCTAAGGTCTAATATACACAGCAGCATCAGCTTGGTTAATATTACCTTTAGTGCCTTTTTTATTCATACCATATGCTGATGCATCTTCTACAGCTAAATCTTTAGCTAACTAGAATATTATAGGGTACTTTTCCTCTGCTGATTTAGGGTCTTTCATTAACTCATCTACTTGAGATTCTGTTAAACCTTCTTTTTCGATAAGTAATTTTCTAGTATTAGAGAAAGTGAATAAATCTTCTAGTTCTTTATGCTGTCTACTAGGTATTTCATTATCATTAATAGTAGTATTTGTGTAAGTCTATCTATTCTATAGTCTTCTATACTCTTTAATGTTCTTATCTACACTAGTATACCATTGAGTTCTTAAATTATCTCCAGTAGATAATACTGCACCTAAACGTTTGATCTTATCATCATCATTTTTAAAGAAAGCAACATCACCAGTAAATATCTTTTCTGTTTCTAGTACAGATATGTTATAGTTTATCATATGATTACCAATCATAGTTAAAATAGCATATCTTTCTGCTTGATTAGATACATTACTATTAGGATGCGCTAAGTATATTTCTTTAAATTTATCTAATACAACATTATCTAATAGCTTATTCTTGATAATTTTAGGATTCTTTTTGTCTCTTTCTATTATGCCTAACTTTTCACAAGTGTCTATTTCTTGTTTAAGTTGCATATGTAGATTATCATTAATCTTCTAGAAAGTATCCTTTGGAATAGTAAATAGTTCCTATCTAATCTCTTCTAATGTCTGTACTATATTACCTTCTTTTACAGAGTTTTTAATTCTTTCATTTAAATCTATCCACTTAAGTTGACCATCTATTTTTGTATAGTAGCCAGTAAAATGTCTAAATAAACCACCTTTACCTGAAGTATGATAATTTTTAATTGGTTGTTTTACATCCTACAAAGAGTTATAATATTTTACAATAGTATTATACTCATCTTCCCATGAGCGGTACAAGTGTTTTATAGCTCCTCTGTTAAATTGTAATTTTAAACTATTACCAATCTGAGTAATTAACATTTCCTTATTAAATAATCCAACTCCGCTGATAGTAAACCATGTCTTTTTATCAGCCATAGTTGGAAATATAATATGATTATTATAAGTAAATGTCATCTTAGCTAGGTAATCCTCAACAGGTGAAATACTTAGATAATCTCTACCTTTATCTCCTCTATTTTCTCCATAGAAATTAACGAAAGTATTTAATTTAATAGGACTGTTATTATTAATAGCAGATAAAATTAAGGAACTTCTACAATAAGTATCTGCATTTAAGTCTTTTAAAGTAGCATCATCGTGATTATTAAGCCATCTAATTTGATCTGACACAAAACAGTTTAAAGTCTTAGTAAATATAATATTATTATTAGGACCTAATACTGATATTTCAGTATCGCTAGGATGAGTTACAGCTTGAGCTTGAGCTAATACATTAACAAAGTTACTCTTACCTAAGTTCATGTATATCTAATCTAACTGTCTAACTGTAGCTATACCTTTTTTATTAGTATATTTTGTCTTATTATCTATAAGATTCTGAAGTGTACCATTAAATAAATATTTTAACGCTCCAGCTTCATTACCTAATATTAATTTAGATATACCATAAGGTCTGTCGTTAGGTAATAATCCTTCTATAGTATCATGATCCACAGTAATACCAATGGAGTTCAATATATTAACTAACTCATTGATGTAAGTATCTACATCAGTATTAGTAATAGTATTTCTATTATCCTCTACCTACTTATATAATTTATTAAATCTACTTATAACTGCATTTATTTCAGTTTTATTAGGTTTTGTTTCAGTTTCAGTTCTTTCCACTAAAGAAGAATTAAAGAATAAATCTGACCAAGTAGATGGATACATTTTAGTAGCTCTTTTATTTATTCCATCATCTACTACAAATGATGTGCCTTGTTCAGTTTGTTGATAATGTACTTCTACAAAATTCTAATCAAAGCTTTTAATAGTTTGTAATATTTGTGTCTGAAGATTTATATCAATATCTCCATTCAATCTCTTATATAAGAAAGCAAAGAAAGCGTTACCTTTAGCTAATCTAGCACATCTACCTAACAATGAAGTTTCTGGATTTTGTCCTGGTTCAGTGCTAAATGATTCTACTGTGCTTAAGTTTTTAAGAATCAAAGCGTAAGCAGTATCATAATTAACTATCATAGGTAAACCAGTAATAGTATTAATTCTAGTACTAAGAGTTCTAGCTTTTACTCCACTAACATCTTTATAACTAAAATATGTATCTGATAAAGTAGCAAAGAACATTTTTGCACTAGCTAATGCGTTATTTTTCTTATCGAATTCATATCCAGCTTTATCGTAGTTCTATATACCATTGCTTTCTCTATCGAGAAATTCCTCATCCATATTTTGATTTATAGATCTAACTCCCATCTATTCCAGCATTGGTTGTAGATGATACATGAATGTATCAAAGTTATCTATGATTTCTTGTAATGCTTCCTTCTATTCAACAGTGGTTCTATTCGATTTAATAAACGATAATAAAAGATTTTTAAGTTTTGTGTTACTTAAATTCTATATATCTGATATATATTTAGCACCATTGGCTATAAACAAACAAGCCTTTAAGCTATCTAATGCTGAATGAAAGTCTTGTAAAGTTGGGAAGTGCTTCAAAGTTATATCTTTATTAGGACCAACTTTATAATAAGCTCCATCAGTATAAGAATCTAAGAAGTCTTTAATAGATTCTTCATTGAGCTAGTAATTAGAAAAATCTCCATACTTAATAGAATCAAATATTTTATTAAGATTTGTAGGATCAATATTAGAATTAATATTTAAGAATTTTTTAATATTACGGAATATCTTGTTGATATAGTATCTCAAAGTAGATTCTTTATCATTAAGCATATAATCCATAAATCTATCTGCTATTACTTCTTCTAATTGCTTATTGTCTAGATTACTATACTGGTTGTTTTGTTTTCTGAACTCATCGTATAATTTACTTCTAGTATCTTTATCTAACATAAGTAAGGATACTCTATGCCAAGCTTCATGATACTATACTCCTTCTATAGCTTTATTAGATATGGCGATTCCATCTGCTCTAGCGATACCATATACCGCAGAACCATTAGCAAATTCTCTAATAACTCCATTAGTTACTTCTACTTGTTCATCAGTAAGACCTAACTTCTTTTGTAACCACTTTTTAGCCCTTTTAGTATTAATAAATTTACTTTGCTTTAACTGATTACTATTTAATATTTTAGGTGCTCCATCTAACCCTAAGAAACTTGATACGACATCAGAATCAGCATCTGTAAATTCATCATATGATTTATCTTCTGTCTTACTACTCAATTCTTCACTAGCGTCAAAAGTAGGGACTTCATATAAACTGAACTTCTTTTTGGTAGGTGATTGAGATTCTGCTCCTAATTCCTTTTGTTGTTCAGTAGGTTTAGAGGATACTATTGGGGAATCAATATATACATATGGTCTAGTAAATAATCTATCCTATAGATCGCTTAATAATTTCCCGTGCTTAATTAAGTAAGCTAGAGTAGTAAGCCCATTTGGGTTATTTTCGTCTGTCAATAGTTTTCCATTTACTCTCTTTAATCCTACATCTTCTAAATCAAATTCTAATCCTGGAGCTAACTCTAAATGGTCTACATTATCATCTAGCATTGCTTCTTTAAACGATTTTGGTAAGAAATCCCATAATAAAGTTTTTTCAGTATTCCAATGCAGATTGTCAGCAATAAATTCTACAAGATCGTTGAATCCGTCTTTAGTTCTTAATTTAGATAAAGGAACTTGTTCTTTACCTAATTGTGCCCATCCGTCTTTATAGTTTACAAAGAACTGTTTGTCAGCTAAAAACGCATATCTTGGATCAGAAGGATCTAATGTAGTAGAATTACCATAATTAACGACAAGACGTATTATATCTTCTGGATATATTGATTCATTATCAGTTTGTCTGTATAATATTACATTTGCAAGATATCTAGCTAATTCTGATGGACTTCCATCCTAATCAATAAATTTATCTTCATTTAATTTAATATTTCTAGTAACTCCTGATGGAGTATTTTGTGCAGGCGGATATACAAATATTTTACCAGATCCTCCTTTACCTTCCATTGGAAGACCATTTCTATCCATAATTATAAAATGATCTGCTACACCTTTACCTATACCAAATTTAGTTTCAGAATCTAAAATATTATGCAGACTTTTAATTCCAAAACCTTCTATGTCTAGTAGATTTCTATTTATTACTGTACCATCTTTTGTTCTATTAACATTAAAATTACCATTAGTAATAGTGATGTTCTTAAATGTTATTTCACAGTTAGGGTCATTAATTTTAGCTTCGATAATTTGATTACGCAATTCACGAATTCTATCTTCTTCTGATTTAGATAATTCTCTACCGTGAGTTCTGTATATACCTTTAGCTCCTTCAATTGTTTTTAAAGTAGCCATAAACTTCCTACCATCTTTAGCTTCTATTTCTATATATATAGGAGCTTCATCCCAAGTGGCTTTATTTGTAGGATCGTATGAACCAAATTTAGAATCTTTAGGACCTATTTTAGCCGTAATTTTACTTTCAGCTAGCATTCCTGGAGTAGATAGATATTCATTTAATGATCTTCCAGACTCGTAACCTTTAAACATAGGCTAATCGTTATCTGGTTGATAATACAAAGTGCCATATACTAATTCAGTAGGTTCTTCGTCATTAACCTAAATATCGTCAGTATCATATACTTTACTATCTTCTATATCTTGTTCAGTAATGGGAGCTGAAGGTTCTTCTGTATTGCTAGTGACGATATGAGTATCTGGAATGATTTCTTCTGGATATTTTGAAGGTTGTTCCTAAACAGAAGGTATATCTTCAATATTCTATGCACCTTCATAATCAGAAGCATTTTGATCTACTGTAGCTTCTGGGCTATCTGCTACATTATTAGTGTTATCTTCTGATACAGTTTCGTCAGGGTTAATCAAATCTTCTTCAGTTAGTTCTTCTTCTACTAACCCTTCATAGTCTTCATTTGTATCTACAGTTGTACCTAATTCCCAAAACGATTTAGGAGATATAACTTTTTTTTCTTCTTCTTGAACGGGTTGCTCAGAAGGAACTTGAGTAGGTTGAGAAACAGCTTTTTCCTCTTCTTCAGTTTCTCCTGTTAATTGTTGCTATGTCTGTTCAAGTGTATCAGATTGCTAATTAATTGGTTCTTGAGTTTCATCTGCCTATCGCTGTGCTTTATCAATATCTTGCAAAGTTATAGTATCTGGAGTATCTTCTTCATCAATATTAGTAGGTTCTTGTTGTGGAGTTTCCTCTTCTTGAATCTATTCATCTTGATTTGTAGTATCTTCAGTAATACTATTCTTATACATAGAGACAGCCTTAGTTAAGGCTTTATCACTATTTATAAATTTCTTATATGATTGTTTAGCATCTGTTAATGCAATTTCTGCTAAAATACTTTTAACAGCATTTGATTCAATATTATCTCTAGAGCTCAAAATAACATCATCAGGATTTATAGAGAACTTATCTTTAATATCTAACAAATTAGATAAATCTCTTTCTATACTTTTTTCAGCTATATAGAACTCATCTAGTTTATCCTTATCTACTATCTAAGATTCTTCTAATACTTTGATATAATTTTTAATTCCTTCCAGTCTTGCTTTATCTAACAAATAAGTTTTTAACAGTAATGCGTTTTCACTATCAATGCTACCATCAGATAAACTGCTTAATACATTATCTATTTCAGAATTAATAGAATTATAGCTTTGAGATATATCTCTTATTTGAGTTTCATAATCAGATATAGCTTTATTATACATATCTGTTTTATGCTTATATATAGCAGCAGCAATGTGTCTATCTTCTCCTTTAAGTTCTCTTACTTTACTGTTATTCTTTATAATGTCATATATAGAAGATATGTTTTTCTTTTCGTTCTCTAAATCCTACTTAGTCCACCCGTCTGGTATACTAGCAGATTCTATTTGTTGATCTATGGCATCTAAAAATGCTTCCTTATTAAGCATTCTCTTATCTGCTTTATTAGCATATTGAATATACTTATATATATCTTCTTTTGCAGATATATGTTCTGCCATTAAATTTCTAGATAATTCTGTGCCTGCATTATAAGATCTTATATTGTTAATAGTATTTACAGCTGTAGTTCCGCCACCCATAAGTAAACCAATAGCTGCACCTACTTTAAAGTTATCTACCAACTCTTTATTTCCATCTAAAGCTGGATCGCCACTAATACCAGCTACAGCCGCTAAACCTTTTAATGCCATAGCATTGTTTTCCATAAACATGGTAGCTATATCAATGGGGTTATACAGATCGGTATCAGGCACATCCTATTCATTCATACGATTACCAATCATGTATTGTGTTACTTCTTCAACTCCTTCTAATGCGGCATTAGCACTTATTCTAACTGTAGGTTCTAACACATATTTAGATAATTTATGTTTAGCTGCCTTGGACATTTTAGGAGCTACTTTCTTAGTAGTATAATCAATTGCTTTATCTAATACTTTGACTGTACCATTAATAGCTCTTTCAGGTAGATTAAGTTTGCCTAATACTTTAGTAAATACTTTACCTGCTCCAGGAATTATAGTAGCAGCTTGAGCTACATCACTGGTAGCCAAAGACATATTACGATTATATATATCTTTCAAATTATTTTTAGTACTATATCTTAGCGCGTCTAATTCTGCATTACCAGTAGGTATATCATACGCTAACATATCTTCAAACACTTCATCATTGCTTCTATAATTTGAAGAATTCTTATCTTTAGAATATTCTATACCAGTTATACGTTTTAACTCATCTCTACCTATATCAGCTATGCTATTTATATCTATGTTATTCTTACTAGCATACTCATATACATTTTGCTTATAATTATTAGCTACTTCTGATAGAGATTCTCTATTCCTAGACCATACTTCAGTACCTACAGTAACACCAGCCCCTATCAACGCTGCACCTCCTGCAATCAATGGAGAATATGGTCCTGCTGGAGAAGCAGCAGCTTGAGCTGCTAGATAATTAGCTCCAGCTACGGCAGCATAATTAACTGCTGTAGCTTGTATAGAAGAAAAAGAAGTACCAAGAGCTCTAGGTACTTGATACGTCCAATCTTCTTGTTCTAATTTTTTCCACTGATCTGTAACAGAATATATACTATTAGTATAATGGATTATATTTCTACCAAACTGAATGTCTTCCCCAAGCTCTTTACTTTTCTGATCTTTTTCAGAAATACCTTCGTTAAGAGCCTATAATCTAGCTTCTATAGTAGGTTGATATCCATATTTATTATAATATTTACTAGCTACTTTTTTGTATTCATCTAGCATACTAACATATGTATCAAACGCTACCTTATACTAAGGATAAAGTTCATGAACTTTGTTAGTGTCTTTATCTAAATAAGCACGATTAAGTTGCTGGTCTAGCAACTTCATTTCTCTCTCAGTTTCAAGAAATACTTTTTGAAATTCTAATTCACCTTTTTCTTTATCATTCAATAGTTTATCTCCAGTAGCTCTTTCTACTATATCCTATTGAATACCATTGATAAATGAGAATACTGGATCTGCTATAAAGTTGGGTACTATTCCATTCTTTGTGGAACTAGCATCTTCTGTAGATACTTTTTGTTTCTACTAAGGAGTTTCTTCTAAAGAATATGTTTCTAATGGTTCAGTCTAAGCCATATTAAATTCATATTGTTCTTCAGGCATATTAACTCCAGTTAAAGGATTAAATGTATAATCCTTTAACTCTTGAAGCCTACTTCTCATATTATCTTTACTACCCACAGTAAATGTTTGCTTTTTTGCCATATTGTTATTATTTAAATCCGAAAGATTTATTTTGTACATCAGGATATAATCCAGAATACACAGTTCCTGTCAAATTCATTTTAAGAGCTTGCTAATTCAAGTATTCAGCGTCAACACCTCTAGTTGGTATCGTATTTGTTAAATCTAATATATAATATTTAATTCCAGGTCTAATAGTTCTTGTAGTATTACTACTCCATTTCTTAGCAATTTGCTCTCCTAACTCAGATTTTTCTCCAGATGTTTTTCCTGATAAGTTATGCGTTTCACTATCTGATATCTATTGTTTAGATGTCTATACTACAGCACCAGCTTTCTTCATATCATCATCAGTAAGACCTGCATTTTTAATGTCATCTTCAGATATAGCAACTTTTATATTTTGTAAGTTTAAAGTGCTCTGTTCGCCATTTTCTATAGTTGGTAAAGTCATCATGTAATCATTACTCATCAGTATCATATTGTTAAAATTTCCTGATTTTAAAGCATTAATAACCTTATTTCTACTAGGACCTACAGATTCAAATCCTGCTATTTCAGATATAACTCTAGATGTTAAATTTAAATTTTCTCCTCCAGATATTACTCTACGTTTACCTAGTGGTGTATTTTGTTCATCTTTTGTTATTCCTTGTATAGTATTACTAAGTAAGTCATTTAATGGAGCATTTCTGCTAACTCTACCAAAATTGTTAAATATATCATTGACTGCATAATCAATTTTATCACTCTGTATTTGTAGCTTACCATCCTTTTCTGTTCCATATTTATTCATAATATCTCTAAACATATTACGAGGAGTAGCTGCATTTGCTATTGATTTAAGCTAGTTAGTTGCTATTTGTCTAACAGATTGATCTTCACTATTAATATCTGCTCTTAGTTTTTCATAATTAGGATTATTAGACAAATAATTATCTCTAGCTACATTAAACTTCTCTAAACCATTATATTCTAAAGATTCAGTTAAATACCACGGACCATCCTAATCTGGCTATGAATTATCTAAATTGTGTTTGTATCTCATTTTAGCAAATTCGTTTGCTTCTCTACCTTCATAAGCAAATTCTCTTCCAGCTCTATAAATCCTATCTGCAAATAATGCGTTAGCTTGATCTTTACTAAATCCTTGTTTAATTAAAGATTGTATATGCATTTGAGCTTCTGGTGTATTGTATATAGAAGAGATGTTTTTGGCTATTTGCTCATCAGTTCTATCAGTAGATACTCCTAAGTAATCGTAACTACCATCAGATCTTATAAATTCTGACTTCAAATTATCTACATATGGTTTTACAAGATCTACTTCAGATTTATAAGCTAATGGAGCAACATCATTATATATCTTACTATTGATCGTATCGTAATCTGTAAAATTTACATCGTGCCACAACGGATTGTATTTACCAGCTAACATTAACTTTTGATTAGCAGCCTATCTCTAAAGCATACCTTCACGACTTTGCTGCAACTAGCTTAACTCATTATATGGTCTAGAGTTTATAAAAGATTGTATCATCGAACGACCTTCAGCAGTTTTTATCAAATCAGGGTTTGCAGCTAATTGATTCACTATGCCTTGAGCAGCTCCAATCGTATAGTCATAAAATCTTTTTGTATCTACTGCTGATGGTGATCTAAATTCACCCCACTTACTAAATTGGTTTGCTAAATCGTTGTAAGCTTTATCTACTCTTTCGTTATTTGCCTTACCTATAGCATATAGCTATTCGAAAGGAATTGGAGTATACTGACTAATATACTCACTTTCTATTGGTTTATCAAATCTATTAACTGCCATAACTTAATCTACTGTGTAATTCTTTTAATTGTTTGGACGTCATACCATATTCTAAATACGGCAACATAGCTTCTAACATTGCCTAATCTCTGTTCATTAAACGCTTGTCTCTACTGATAGCTTGTAATCTTGTAGATAAATCACCATAACCTTGTCTACGTATATTTCTAGCTGTAGCATCGTTCTAAGCCTGTTCATTAGCTGCTATATGTCTTGCATTAGCATACTGTTGCCCCCATTGATTTGCTATCTGTGCATTATTAAATGCCATTTGATTTTCAGCATTATTCTTTTGAGAGTATGCGTTAGCTATTGCATTGTTTCTATTTACTGCTGATTGTATACCAAACGCCATGTTAGCTCCTGTATTTGGATTTATATTAGCCATGTTGTATCTTGCCATAGCATCACTAGAAGCAATCTAATTAAGTAAAGGATCTATGTTATATTCGGTAGGACCATAAACTGGGTCATATGTATAAGTATCTACTTGTTCTGGTCTACCTACTGATATATTACCTATAGGACCAGCTAAAGCAGCTAAGTTACTCATTAATCCTCCTAAATTAGCAGGATCTATTGAATCCTATACTCCAGCACTAGACGGAGTTAATTTTCTATTAACATTTATTTTACCAGGATTACCAGTGTAATTAAAATAAGATCCTCTTTCATTAGAAGAATCTACATTACCTATTGGAGCATTTACTGTAATGGGTGTTCTACTAAAGTCTTGAGTATTTCTGCCAAATCTAGTTTTATTAGGAATACTTTGGAACTCTCTACTTTTAGCTGTAGCAAACGTTTGTCCAATTTTATGCTTAGTATTATATTTGTAAGGTTTAATTCTAGGTGAAATGCCATTACTATCTGTACCTTTACTATACTTGTTAGCTTTATTAGAAGCTTTGTTTTTTACTGACTCTTGTAATTCTAATAGTTCTTGATAAGCCAGTTGATTATTAAGCTCATTTAATCTCTTACTATTCTGAGCATAAATATCACCACCTTCTTTTGCTTTTCTCATTAATTTCTTTCCCATTTCAGCAAATGTCTTTTTAGTTCCTGGAACTTTTAACTTGTCACTTAGTACCTGAGTTCCTACTGGTACATTAAGTAAATTAGAATCAGTTGGTTTACCTTTCTCTGGTATTGAGCCTATTGTACCATCTGGAGTTCTAATTAATTCTCCATCATCTAAGTAAGCCATAGTAGATGGAACAACGCCACCTTTAGATAGAGATAAATTATTATAACCATTATTCATATAGTAATCAGAAGCTATTTGTTCTGCATTGGATCTAGCTTGTATACCGTTTCTTATCTTAGCTCCTCTATTCTGTAAGTATCTCTTACTATGACCAAATAAGCCAGCTATACCAGATGGATTAGTAACTTCACCTGTTTGTTCATTTACATCTCCACCAGTTCCCATAGAAGATGTTATTAAACCTAATCCTCCTCCTATAATAGCTCCAGGTACTCCAAACTGAGCACCTGCCATAGCTCCACCTGCTACTCCACTTAATATACCACCAGCTGTAACCTAATTTCCCTATGTGGCATTACCTATCATATTTAATCCTGCACCTATTGCATCGGTTATCTAATCTACTCCGTATGCATATTTAGGTATGTTTATTTTCTTTTTCATATTATAGCATAGAATATCTATAAGTTGTCTTCACATAAGGAAGCTTAAACTCTTTGTTATTATTGCAATCGAATGTATAATTACATATCAAATATTTTCCTCTCATTCTACCAGCGTAAGACATATTAGTCTATTCCTATTGATATGGGTCATTCTATTTTTCTCTACCGATTGGAAATCTATAATTGTCCTCTCTATGATCTATATTTTCCCAATTAATTGGTTCTGTTTCCTAAGTTTTAGTAGTGAAATATATGTTCTTTAATATCTTAGTTTGATCCTAATTAGTTGGGTCTGTAAGATCTGCGTACATCCATTGGTTATCAAATACCTTAGTCTGAGCCATATCTTTATTAACTACAAATCTAATATAAGAAACCCTTTCTTCTTTTACTTCACTATTTACATCATACATATTATGTAAGTAATAACAGTTGTTATTCTTTATAGTGACAAGTCTAGTAGAAAATGGGAAGAACCAATTTGGATTATGAGTATAGAATGATGTAAATACTCCTAACTGTTCATTGAATATAAGAGATCTATCGTATACTCTGAACCATACTTCATTGTATTTCTTATCGTAAAATGATACTGGATTAGTTCTAGCTTTATCTGGCAAACGATTAAGGTAAGTCTAAACGAATTTAACTTTAGACAATTCATTAAATCCGTTACCTAATGAACATAACACATTCTTATCAAGGTCATACCAGTATATAGTAGTCTCTGAATTAGTAATACTCTTATCATTTACTATACTATCCCCATTTAGTGTAACTAAGTAGTCAAATCTAGTAAGTATACCACCTGTACCTAATACTAATGCTCCAGCGTTATTATCGCTTATAAGAGATCTATCATTTACTGATGCTATTCCAACTGCACTATCCTAAAAATAATACAATCTATTTTTAAATACTTTTAAGTTAGTTATTGGTCCATAAGAACTATCTACATCTAAATAATTAGCAAACTTGAATTTAGTCCAACTATCTGTTTGTTCGTTATTTGTCTTTAACTCAGAACATGTAATTCTATTAGAACTCTTAATATCATCTTCAGTATACATAGACTTTTGTATATAGCTTTTACTAGTACTAGAACTAGAATATGCTGCATTGTATGCATACATAGGTACACTCTATGCAGATATAGTATTCAAAGTTCCAGGTTCTGTAGTATAATATATATTAGCAGAACCAACTGTAGCTCCTGTTCTAGAAGGCAATGTTTCTTGGCTGAAGTGAGTATCGTTTCTATAATATAAGTTAACACTAGATTCCAGCGGTATATAACATCCAACGTATCTCTTATAACCATTCATATCAGTAGACACATTCTTAGTAAACAACAAAGTATGTGAATAGTCAAATACTCCTAAGTAAGTATCTCCACCAAAGCAAATAGGATTATTATAGTCATCCCAAGTAGGTTTTACATAAGTATTAGTACTTATATAGACAGAGTTTTGTCTATTAGCATAAGTATCACCACCATATTGTGCAGCTCTTTTCTTTATGTTAACAAATAGTACAGCATTATAAGAATATTTAGATCCGTATGGAGTTCTTGATATTCCATTATATGTATCGTATAAGTTATTAGAAGTAACTACCATGTTAACACCATGAGGACCCCAAGCTTCATACGATCCTATTGACCAGTTAACATAAGAGTATTTATCTATATAATCTATATAACCTTTAGCTCCTTCTAAATCTGTGTAAGGTGATATATTAGTAGTTTTTATAGCACTATTAATATCAAATGCAATTCTATTGTTAGAATTCTAGTAGTTAGCGTATTCTTTAGTAAAGAACTGATAGTATTTACATATGCCTCCGCTTTCTTCAGTGCCGTTCTATTCAAATCCGTCTAGTACACCATTTTCTAATGCAGGTTTATCATCAACATGGCTTGCTTCTGAAGCTATACCTCCAAATGGGTTCTTTTGATATTCTGTACTAGTAATATTTATTACTCCAGTAAAAGGTATACCACATCTATGGTGTTCGTTGCCTGCATCATTACAATAGGTAGCACACATACCACAATATAAAGGGACAATTTTAGCATCAGATGTTATTATCTATTCAGACTTTTCTTTATTGAAACATATTTCAGGGCTTACTAAATCAAACACTCCGTTAGTATCAAATGGATTTTGTAATTGTTTCTTTTGCTGCTCCATTCTATTATCCTGAATAACATAATATCCTTGCGCAAATGCTGTATTTTTAGATGCTGAGAATGTAGGCATAATAGCTGGTCTTCTATCCATAGGACCTAATGTGTGCCTACTATAAACATAATCATCAGAATTTGCCCATCCGTTATATCTAATTGTTCTATTTAATAAACCTTGAGCTACTACTGTTCTATCAGATATAGTACGGTCGCATCTTACAATTTCGTATGCTGTTACGTCTGTAGGTATATTGCTTACTTGAAACTGAATACCAAGAGGATGTGATACTAACTCATAGTTACCACTTCCATCTACAGTTCCACCAAAAGTAAAAGGTTCATATCCTGGAATATCAGCTGACGGAAATCTAATATCCCCTATCCAATGTACTGGAGAAGGAATATTTTTATTATTGTAGAACACTATACCAAATCTGTATACTTCATCTCTTTGATAGCCTAAGAAGTTAGCAACATAAAATGGGTCACAATAATTTCTTATTCTAGATCCAGGAGTACTAATATTAGAAACAGCTACTATAGAATTAGTTTCTGGGCATCTTAATTGTATACTATTTGTAGTTCTACGCATAGAACTCAATTCAAGATTATATCCAATGAATGGTTTATTACTTTCCCCATCCGATACTGTAGAACCATCTGATTCTATTAGGTCTGCAATAATGAATCTATAAGATATGTTAAACCCTTTACCTCCTCTAATTTTAGCTACTATTGGTTGTTCTTCTGACTGTTCTGGTTCTTCAGCGGTGTTTGTTTCTACATCAAAACCATAAGCATACTCACTATCTACATCATTAGGATAGACAGTCTGACTATTCATAGGATTTATACAGTCATGCTATTTAGGAATAATTACGTCATTTAGTGGATCTAATATTTGTTTAAGCGGGAGTTCAATATTATCAGATATACTAGAATTTAACTTAACGATTCCTTTACTATTACACCTATAAGCTCTAGCGTCATAGTCTACATCCCAAGTTAATTCCTGTATGTTAGAAGCAAATAGTCTGTTGTTCATTTTAGCTATGCTCTTAGCATTGAACTCAAATGGCACTAGATCATTAAATTCCTCTATACTTAATTCACTAATATAACCAGTACCATTATCATTATAAGTAAATGTTACAGTACCAGATTCTGATTCTGGTAAGTCGCATTCATTTACTATATATATTCTAGGAACTTGATTATTAGTTAAATATTGAATGCTTATTATTCTTACTCTTTCAAATCTACCATCATTAAACATAGTAGCTTTTAGTAAACAACCCTTATCTGTCATAGTATCTTTAGGATCTCCATTTACAGTCTTAGATCTGTTACTATTATCAGATATTATAGGTATCATTGCACTCAATGACGATGTAGCAGTTTCACTACCATGTGTAGTAAATAATTGGTAACAATACTATACCATACCAGCTGGTAAACTACCAGTAGTCATAGATTCTAGTATAAATGGGGCTATAGTAGAACTAGGTAATAAATCGAAGTAGGTGTTATCAGTAATGTGATTAGATTTAGTAGTGTTATATTCTTTAGATATATTGACACACTTAATAGCTGACACTCCATCAGATATGTATATCTTACTTACACTCTCAGTTTCGTAATTACTAACAATAGCTACCTTTTTAATTAAATCCATTTCTGCCGATACTACTAAATTCCAGGTTGGTTTAATACTATCAAAATCAGTAACAGCATAGATGTTGTTAATATAATCTCCTTCGTATAATTCTTTAGTAATAACTATACCACATTCTTCTACTATACCTTTAGCTTTATTGTACCACCTAGTGACTGCTGTACCTAGTATTATTTCTGAAGCACCTAATCCATTTTCATACTGTCTTACATCTTCTATATTCTATAGAACTCCAGTAGTACCAGCATTGTCAGTGAGTAAACGAATATTTTCAGCCCATCTATATTGATTATTTCTCAACATACTGATGTCTGAATCCATATTCATACCCCCTTCAAAAGTGTTTACTTGACTATTTATTTCCATAAGTTACTAAAGTTCTAATTATATATATGTTGTCTATCACCAGTAGCACTAAAAAATGTATCATGCTCCATTACTTCTGGCACTAGAGTAGTCCAAGTATTCTTTATGCTTTCTATTTCATCTGCATTAGGCATAAGAGATTCAGCATAAGCTTGTTTTCTATAGAAGTTCCATGAACTTTTAGCATCATAGTATATATGCTACGGTTTATTTCCTTTAAAATATTCGATATACAGTAACTTCATAGCAACGTACCAATAAATGGCTTCAAAGTAAGAAGGATTATCAGGTATCATTGGCATTCCTTCTTCATCTGTATATGTAGCATAGTATGATAACTTTAACCAACCTTCTGGTATATTGCAAAAGATATAACCAGGTTTGATATCATACTGTAGAGAATTACTAAAATTAGTATTATTAGCTACTCCCATTATTTTACCATTACTGCTACACACTGTATATTGATTTAGTAAAGAGCTAAGTGTAGATCTTAGATTGTCATCTTCATTTAGTTTGTCTAAAGCTTGTCTATCATTAGTAAGATTAAACATATTTTTTACCATTGGTATTAAAGCTTCATCTTGTACTAACATATCACAGCAAGACTATTCACAAGACCTACTATAAACACTAAATGCGCTAGTTGTTTTTCTCATTGGAAGCCAACCACCGCAATCACAGAATGAAAATGCTACTGTATTCAATTTTTCTAAGTCACAAGGTAACTTAGCTTGATAACCTTTTAGTGGTATATTAACCACTTTATGATCTAGCTAATTTACAGAACCTATCTTTGATACAGCTTCTCCAATCCATTCCTAAATATCTGTTATTTTTATATCATCCTCATCCATTCCTAAGTCAGCTATTACTTTAGCTATAACAGCTTTTGAGGATACCATTTTATATATCATAATTCTATAATTGGCTAGTTAAATTTCTTCGTAATCGTGTATTTTATTTTTTATAAGCTAAGCTAGATGTCTTTTATTAGCTCTAGTTAAAGTAAGCTAATACTTACTCTTATTTGCTACTATCATATCTTGTTTGTTCCAGTAAATTCGATATTTAAACCAATCTGAGTGTTCATTAGTCAAATACACTAGCTTTCCTAATTCTTTTGTAGACTTGTAGTCAATTCTAAGACTTCTACTGTCATAATGTTTAGGTTTGTGTTTTACTATCTATATTGATCCAAGTCTATATGGTAGCTTTACTTCTTTACTATTTTCTAACAATTCATCTCTAATATACTAAAAGTAGTCTGTTACTATCTATCTATAAATAGAGTATGGTATATCATATACTGTATCTGGTTCTATACTACTTAAATAGTTATTATAGAATGAAGGAATAGTATAAGAAGCTGTTTTATTCGCTGATTTATTTAGTTCATTCATCTTCTTACTCTTCTATTTACATTAGGATTATAAACATTCTATAAGTCATCTTTACTATCATTAGTAGTATCAGAAGGTTGCATACTCATAGTTCTAAAGTCTTTTGCAAAGATCATATCTTTTATTGTACCCCACATAGCTGCTGGTAAAGGATACTCGTCTGTTTCTGGGTTGTAGCATAGTTTTAAATCAGTAGGATCTTCTGCTATTATTTCTACTTCTATATATTCTAACTGATTGGCATCACCCTCTACATATATTCTATTGCCTTTAACATATGCTATGTAATCTTTGCATGTATACTTTCTGTATCTCTGTAGTTTCATCTTAGTTTCAGACCCTAGCTATATTAAATTACCAAACATATCTTTTACAGATACTACTCCAGGTCTAAAATTAAAATCTATTAATGTAGGCAATTCTTTGTCTCCTATATATTCTAGATGACCAGTCTCTTCTTCTACTTTATCGAGATGCATCTTAATAGTCTGAGTATATAAAGGATTTACTGTTCTACCTTTATCTATGTCCTATTTTATAAGCATTGCTCGATAAGACTTTATCCATATTTCAATCTGATGTCTACTTAGCTTTTCACTTTCAGTTATCTGATTATTTCTAGCTTCAAGTAATACATCCTGAACAAGCTCGTTTAATGTCATATTAATATGTATTAATTATAATTATAATAGTGATTAAACGCATTTTAAGGCTCACTGTGTGATTTTAATATAAGGTAGGTACATTCCTACGTTGTAACTAATAGCTGTTCCTAAAACTAAGTACAATAAAAAAGGTAGACTAAATTGTCTACCTTATTATTACGGTTTGTTTTGAGGAACTGGGAAATTCATAGCTGGTGGTTTAGGAAATCCTCCCATGAACATCTTCTTAGCTTCAGCTATAGTATTCTTAATATCAGTTATCTCATTTTTAATATCGTTTATTTCTTTACTATTGTCTATCTACGGTGCAGTAATTTGTGGTTCTATTTCAGCATCTAACTAATCTAAGATAGCTTTGCACTTTTCCATTTCTTCATCATATTTAGCAGCTGCTTCTTTCTTAGCTTTAAACTCGTTGTAATTCTATCTAACCATATTAGCTATTTCTGTTTTATCTGTAGCTATAGTAAGACCGATAGAGTTATCATTAATTATTGACTTATCCTATGGAACTGATAATTTCTTAGATTCTCCGTTACAACTAACATATATATCTACTAGTTTTCTTCTATTCTATCCAGGTAATGCAAACTAACCTTGAGGTAGAGGTTCATCGTAAGGACCTGAAACCTAAGTAATAGAACCGAGACTATAAACAGTAGTCTTTTTAAAAGTTCCTAGAACTTCTAATACATGGACGTGATCTCCAATTTTTAATTGATTGAATAGCATAATGAATTGGTTTAAAGGGCTACCGTTAAGATAGCCCTGTTTCGTTATTTAGTTTACGCTGTAGCTGGAGCTACAATGTGATTTATAGTTTGAAATACGCCAGTACGTTTGTCATAATATATTAAGTATTTGTTACCAGTTGAAATTTCTTCGGTAGGCATTTGCTCTCCAGAACCATTTAGTAAAGCTTTACCACTATTAGTATTAACACTAGCAGGGTTAGATGACACCTAACTAGAACTAACAGAAGTAGCTACAGATACTAATGATCCTTCGCTAGCGCCAGTTGCTGTGTGATTAATATTAAGTAATATCAATCCTCTGCAAGGCAACTGTCTCCATTGAAATGGACATATACCATATGTAACAGTATTGTTAGTGGTATCTACATTAGAGAATATTGTATCAAGAGTAGGTATACCACCTTGATCAATACGTCTTATTCTATAAGGATTAAAGAAAGGGTTAAACATAATTACCTCCTTTCTTATTAGCAAGCACAACCGCAACCGTCGTTATATCCGTAACCGTAACCAGTAAATCCGCCATTACATCCGAACGGGTTGCATGTTAAATAAGCTGGAACTGGACATGGACGCAATTGGTTAACAATATTAGCAGTTTGAGCAGATTGTGATAGACCTAATTCTAAGGCTGACTTTTCAGCACGCAATGTATCTATCTTATTCTGCATTTCACGCATTTCAAGTTGACAGAACTTGTCATTAATCATCTGAGTCTGTGCATCTATCTTAGCGCCAATTACATTGAATTTACCAGCATTATCTGTCATCAAGTTATTGAAACCACCAGTAATAGCGTTTTGCAAGCTATTAGTTTGCTGACAGATAGCCAAACGGTTATCAGCATCCATCTTAGTTAAATTCAAGTTAACTGAATCAATAGAACGCTGTGTCTGGCAACAGCAGTTAGCCAATTGAGAAGCTAAGTTAGCATTACCTGAAGTAATAGCATTTATAACTTCACAGCTAGACAATTTGCAGTCACAAGAAATCTGATTTACACCAGAATTAATCTGACTCAAAGCATTCTGAATAGATGTTACGTCACAGTTCAAAGTAGTAGACAAAGAGTTAATAGCGTCTTTGTTACCGTTAATTGCCTGCATTAACAAGTTGGTGTTAGCATCTGTGTTCAGTTCAGAAGCTAAACGTCCAGCAGCGTTACCGTCTCTACCGAAACCATTGCCTCCGAATCCGCCCCAGCAGAAGAAGATAAGGATGATCCAAATCCACCACCAACCACCGTTGCCACCCATGCCATTATTATTCATCATAGCCATTAAAGCAGCAGGGTCCATACTTTTATTTGCATTCTGCATTAAAGCAGCTACGCCTGCGTCAATACCGCCAGCGTTTTGACATAAATTTTTTCGGGTTCGTACATAGTTATAATTTTTTGATTAATTAATATCTTGATATTCTTCTTTCACGCATATCACGAATAGGTTCGTATTTGCGCATCATTTGTTCTTCTCGCTCTCTTTCATGGTCGAAGTATTCGTCATCATCGTCATCTTCAAATCTATAACCATAATGCATTCTTCCACTTCTACCTCTGCCACGTCCTCTACCACCACGAGCGTATCTGTATTCCACTTCTTCGTCTTCATCATCTTCAAACATGAGCATTGATTTACTTTCTTTACGAAGTTTGTCACACATAACATAGCAATAGTAATACCACATCTTGCCTTCATCAATGTCTTTGTCATTTATCCAGGCTTTTGTAAGTTCTACAAAATATTTAATGTGATCACCATTTGTCATATTTACTACTGCACGATAGTAATCTGAACGTACCATATTGAGAGCGACGTACCAATCATACTTATTAAACTTTTCACTTTTCAGATTGATTCCGTATTGATTGGCGATTGAAGTAGCTTCTTCTAAACTCCAATGTTCTCCACGAGAGCCATCTTCATTTTCCATCTTTGAGACTGCTTTCAGTGCCTATTCTTCATTGAAGTGTGGACCGTACATAGCCTCATGACGTTCTATTTTCAGTCTTTCTCTCATCATATTGAATATTTTAATTATATTACTAATAAAGTTCATTTTGATAATTCAACTATTCTAGTATTTTCTATTTTGATTAATTTATTACTGTTATCTATTTGGTACTTATAAATAGTTTTCTTTTTAAAATCAAAGTGAAGGAGTCTCTAGAACCAATTCTTATACTATCTTTTGTATATTTTTTTCTAACCTACAAACACTGTTTGAGAATTTCTAATATCTAGATGATGTTTAAGGAGAGTATCTTTTCTGCTTATAATAATTGATGTTAAACTATTTGGTTTGATTTCCACTTCAAAGTCATTTGATTTGACTACTACTGTAGTATCGTGTACTATTTCTTGCTCCTATATCTGCACTTGAGATAGCTCCTTCTCTTTGATTTTTAATTTCTTCTGAGTAGCTTTTATTTTCTATATTAAGCTATCTTTGGTTTCTTTATATTCATTTAAAGTAAGCTACAATACTTGATTCTACTGAATACTTTCCGCGGTTTGTTTCATGTAGAATTCGTAGTTATTAGTTACTCTATCTATTTCTAAATTCTTCTTCTGTAGCTAGTCATGCTAATAAAACAAAATAGCAGTGAGTATCGAAATGACAATCACTGCTATTATTTTGTAATACTTTTTAAACCAACTGACAACTTGTAGAATTTTATTTTTTGCTAAGCTTATCAGTACTGGTATCATTTGTAATAGTATTAATATTTTTCTAGTCTTCTATTATATCTGAAATATCGACATCTAGGTATTTCTCTGCTTTGGATTTTATTATCTTAGAAAGTAATTTTGTTATTATTGAGTTAGGCTTTAATGCCTTACGTGATTCTAATAATGATATTATTTCTGCAAAACATATAGCGCCTGCTGCAACTTTAGCTAGCACCAGATCTGCATATGTCATAAATACAAACTTATCTAATAGAGTAAATCCAGCAATCATTACTGATGCAAACATTAGTTTTTCTAAAGTATTCCATAATTTACCAGATTCAATATCTTTGTGCCCTGTGAATTTTCTATATACTTTATATCCATAGATTAAGTCTAATATTATGAACAGAAAAGCAGTACCTATTAAAGGCACAGCTGGAGCTATTATAGTTGCAACACCAGTACACCAACCTAATATAGATTGGTAACCGTTAGCAAATATACGTCTAGCGAGATTCATTACTTGTTCACTTCTACTTAACACAATACTTAATTTTTTCTGAGATTAATGCTAACATGCTACTAGCTAGCATATGAAAATACCTTTGACATTTATTTATGAAACGTCTCCTGTATATATGTGTTACCATAAGTAAAAGTATATACAGGAGATGTAATAGCTCTTTTGCTAACTCAATCTATATTATATACTGACCAATCCAATGAATCTTTTAAAGCCCACCCAGCTGTCAATGTAGTAGTAACATGATTCATAGCTTTCTGATAAAAGTCAGTCAATTCATCAATAGTTTCAAATGTATAATATATTGGATACTCACTACCAAATTTAAATGTAACAGGTAGGGATTGACTGTTGGTCTATACTGCTAAATCAAACGCCGCTTTATAGTTAAATTGATTTTCTTTAGACAACCACACTGGCATATTTTTCCATACAAATCCAGAGTAAATCTGAGAATCTATTCTATCGTTGTACCATTTTAATACTACATCTTTTATCTCATCTAAGGATGGTTTGTGTTTAAACTCACATTCTAAAAATGATACTCCTCTTTCTTCTTGATTTCCTTCTTCATTTTGTTGATATTCTGGTTGTATATCCCAACGTATTCTCCACTTATTTAATTTGTTATTTATACATTCTATATATTTAATATCTGCATTACTATAATTTCTCATGGCTTACTTATTTAACTTTCTTATATCTATACATATCATTTGGTCCGTGCTTCTAGAACCATTTTATACTTACTCCAGTAATTTTTTTAAACAAATTACCAGAGTGAGCATGCTTAGCTAAACCATAGAAAGAAGATATTAATATTCTTTTTCTCTTTTTACTTTTTATGGTTTTAATCTTTCTAGCAAATTTCTTTTTGATTCTTTTTCTAATAGCTATTTTACCATTACCATAAACTCTATACCCTAGAAAGTTTATGTCTCTATTATTAATGCAATACAACTGATCATTTGGTTTGATATCTAAATCAGCTTTTGATACGCACTACTTTAATATATCTATTATAGGTGTTAACTACTAAGGAGTTGCAGCTTGAAATAATTCATCATCACAGTATCTTCTGTAGTACTTAACACCATATTGATCTTTTAGTTTATGGTCTACATAATAGTTCAATAATAAGTTACCAAGAGCTTGTGAAGTACGTAGTCCTATAGATAATCCTTCTGGTAACATTGATACACATCTATCTAATAATATTATAAGTTTCTTATCTTTGAAATATTTTCTAATAACCTCCATCATGATTACTTGATTTATTTTCATATAAAACTTACGAATATCACATTTGTATATATAATTAGTTTCCTATGGATTATTTTTGATATCATGGACCATTCTATAGAATAAATAATGTAGCCCTCTACCTTTAAGACCAGCTGCTGAATCTGCTATGAATCGCTTCACTAAATGTTTTTCAACAACTCTCATTATTGCATTTAAAGCTATTCTTTCTCTTAAAGGTATTACTTGTATTATTCTCTCTTTCCCCCATTCATAAAGTTTATACTCTCTATAACTACTAATTTTAAAAGTAGCTTCACTTATTTCCTTCTACAACTACTGTATTACTAATTCCTTGTTTTCCATTAAGTATATTCCAATTGCAGAAGTTTTTCTCTTAGTACCTCTCATAACATAATTGAAACTTTCTAACATATTAGAATATTCAATTATTTCTTCTATTATATATCCTTCTCTGCGCATATTTCCTTCAGTTTCGCCATCTACCTTCTTCGAGAACTAACCTACCAAACGCATGATGGCACGCACGTGATTTTTTACTTCTTTCAGTATTTCAGAAAGTTTAGTAAGGCTCGGTCCGTTAGGCATAATAGCCTATATGGTTCTGACTGCGTTTCTGTTTGCAAGACGGGAACTAATGTTCGAGTTAGTATTCGAATCTGAGTTGTTCGTATTCAAGTAAGCTACACTCTCATTGGCATTCGAGTTGTTGTAAGAACGTTGAACTACTTTAGTTTCCTACGGACCTCTACCCATGTTTTAGTAATTTTTATTATAAAGCTTTAAAAGTTTCTATATTTTTTTCTTCTATAATAGTACCTCTGAAGGCAAGACGGGAACCAAAGTACGAGCCAGTATACGAATCCGAGCTGTTCGCATTCAAGCAAGCCACACCCCCATTGGCACCCGAGTTGCTGCAAGAACGCCGAACCACCTAATTAGGGCTTCCTGAAAAGTACTGACTATCACAGAATCCAGTAGAAGTTGTTCCAGAAGTAGTATTAGGTTTCATAACAAGATCTAAATGCTCTCCAAATACCATTACAGTAGGATAAAATGTACCTGTATATTGGTGAGCTTGAACTTCTCTGGAACTACCGTCATCCTCTACTATATAAAATTTATAATCAGTACCACCATGATTAAACGTAACATTGTCAATAAATTCGTATTTATTGCCCCACCAGTTTTCTAATCCTAAGAAGTTTATGCTACCACTATTTCCTGTTGCAGAGGCTGATGAATCATTCATACCTAAACTATTAGTAAGTCCAGTATTCTTAGTATAAGAATTAGTACCACTACCTATAGTAGCTTGGCAATTAGTATTACCATATAATGCGTAATATAACACTCCTACAATGCAATGGTGTTTCCATTTAACAAGAGTGTATCCAACACCATTCGTTCTAGCATATGACTTAAAATCTATTTGTGAAACACTACCAGTAGATGGTTCACCTGATATACTAAGCAATTGAGAACCATTGACAACGCCTTCATAAGCTCCAATTAAATCGTTACCATCCCACTCTTTCCATGTACTATCTTGCTATCTATTAGAAAATCCTATCTTCCAAATATTAGTACTAGTTTCAGTAGCTTTATACCAAAATCTAGGTATTCTAACAAATACTCCATGATTAATACTTCTAATGTAAGCAGAGGAGCTAGTTAAATTATCATAGAATTTAGTAGTATCATTATCGCTTAACTGGCATATAGTAACCTACTCATCTCCAGTTTTCTTTGCAACATACCTATGAGTGTTATTACGTATCCACTATAATACAGTACCGTTAACATCTCCTGATATCATAGAGTTAGGATCTGTTACAGTTTGATCTATTGTAATTTCATCATACCTTGTATATTCAAGGTTTATAGTCCTCATCTATTGTGAAGCTGTGTATTCTAAGCTTTCCGCACTAATAGTATATTTGTCTATATCAGGAACTGATACATAATATTTAACTCCATACACAATTCTTGTAGTTAAACTGCTGCCAGTAGAAGTAGCTATGACTTCATCGTTATCTTTATTTTTAATATCAATCTAAACAGAATGGGCTACTCCATCTTTTTTAACAGATACTGTTACTTGTTCTTTTCCGTAGAAATCACTATTCAAATTAGCTAATGCTAACTTGTCCTCTTTACTCATCCATCCATCTGTTGTAGTAGTAGCATTATCTGCTATTTCACTAGTCAACCAACTTACTTCATTACTACCATCTACAGCTTTAGTAGTCTTACCAATAGTTAAGTTTCTACTAATACCCCATTTAGATGTTGTAATATTACCAGTACCATCGAAGTCAGTACCGTTAATTTGCCTAGCTGTTTGAAGTTTAGTAGATGTACTTGAATTACCTTTTATATCAGCAATAATAGGCACAGTAAACTAGACTGGGTAAGAAACATATATACCACTAGCAACATTAGTGAATGTAACATCTGATACATCTGTTATTTCTTCTATATTAAAGTGATAATTACTAAATACTTTTATATTTGCACCATCATTATTACTCAGTTTTAAATACGTTATTGATTGTCCATTAATATTAGCTGTCGATATTCCTTTAACATTAGAATTATTATGCTCAGTAATATATACTCTATACCTATTTGAAAATCCGTCTCTATACAAATAAGTTTTGCCACTTACATTCTAATAATCAGTTTCAATTTTTATATTTAACTATTCACTCAAATATTTGTTGTTGTGAGTTATCTTTGCATAAATATACTGAGCAGATTCGTTATAGGTAAATTTTAATTCCTATTTTGTTAAATATATGAAATTATTATTAATTATACTAGCTCCATTGAATAATCCAGCATTTAAATTAGGATTAACTGTCGTTGAAACGCAATTAAATGGGGCAGTACCAGTTGGAACATTTGACTAAAAACTATTAGACGATATAATACCTGAGTTAACTATAGTGCTAGATTCAACTTTATTGACATACAACGTACCCCATTTATTAGCTACATTACCAAGATTTCTATTATTATTATTTGAGAAATCTGTTACTTGTGCATAATAAGTAACAGATCCGCCAGAATTAGCAACTCTAAAAGATATCTTTGGAGTTGAAGTATCACTTAACTGATTAATTATAATAAAGTCTTTAGAATCAGACCAAATATTTGAATTAGTCTTAATAGTACTAGTGAAAGTCTTTGCACCAGTAATAGTCTAGTTATTGTTCAAAGTAACAAAGTTACTAGTATCTACACTCTCAAGTGGTGTATACCCTAACGCTGTTGTTACATTAGTCTTGTTAATACTTATAACACCTCCATCTGCTAATGATATATTATTACCTATTTTAACACCACCCAAAACTTGAGTTGTAGCTGCTGGTAGTGTATAAGCATTAGCTCCCTATGCAATGCCATCTAATTTAGTTTTATCAGCAGCAGACATAAAACCGTCTTTACTAGTAGTAGCAGCTACAGGTTTATTTTTAATATAATCATCTGAATTGATGTCAGTTTGATTCCAATCAGATTGTACATTTACCTCTGCCCCACTAGCTATACCAGCTAATTTATTCTTTTCATTAGTAGTATAATCATTAGTGCTAAGACCTTTTCCTACTATCTTATCTACTTTATTAGACTCTGCTATAGTAGCTCTATCAGTTTCTACCTTAATGGCAGCATTTCTATCTGTTACCTCTTTCTGAATAGCTTGAGTATTGCTAGCAATGTTATCAGCATTCTTTTTCTCAGCAGCTCTAGCAGTAGTTGACTCAGTACTTAAATCACGTGTAAGTTTATTATCAGCATTAGTAGACCTAGTAACTTCCTCTTGCAACTTACTAGTTAACTCATCTATTTTACTATTAATACTGTCGATATCTATTTCGCTTCCTTCTATTGAAAGAGTAGCTGATATAACGTTATCATCAGATATTTTTATATTACTACCAGCTGTTAACTTCTTTTGATATTTAGCTTTTATATCATTAATAGCGTTCAGTATACTGCTATTACTATCGTATAGCTCTTGATATAATTGCTAAAAATCTACTTGCTTAACAAAGTCTTTAAAATCGTCAGAAGTAACTATACCAGCAGAAACATCACTAGCTTTAGGTAATGATATAGCAACAGTGGTAGTATCATATTTTGCGAGTACCATTTGTACTTCATTGGGGTTAGAAGTTCTAAATGTAATATTCTTAATCACATCTTTTACTTCTTCATCATCTACTTTACTTTCTACTTGTTGCACACTTGCCTTATCATTAAGCAGCTAGTTTACCTATACTTTAGTATAGTAATTACTTAAATCTGGTACACCTCCAGAAGCTGCTAATCTTACCCATTCTATACCATTATAGTATTTAATACTACCACCATAAGGGTTATCAGAAAGATCAACCCAGTAGTCAACTTCTACTGGGTTAGGTTGGGTATTAGCAGCAAAAAATCTTACTGTATCCATACTTCATATATTATGCAGCTGGAGTTTCCAATGCAGAAACTCTAGCAGTTAATGCGTCAATTAAATCTTTTAAAACTTTACCTTGTGCTGCTGACAAAGCATCGACTATACTAGTACTTGTCAGAGTATTATTAACATTAACTTTGGTATCAGCAGTAGGTGGAGTATAACCCAAAGCAGCAGTAACATTTGCTTTAGTTAGACTGATAGTGCCACTAGTATTAGTAATATTAGCACCAGTCTTTACACCACCTAAAACAGATGCAGTAGCGGTAGGTAAAACATATTTATTAGCTTGAGCTGCTATACCATCAAGCTTACTCTTGTCAGCAGAACTCATCAAGCCATTTGCACTACTAGTAGCCACATTGTAAGTGGTGTTATTGTCATTCTACCATGCTACACCACTTGCAGTCTTCTTAAGTACTTGACCATTAGTACCACCAGTTGGAACCCCTTGCATATTATCTAACTTACTCTTATAAGAGTCAGTAAAGTCATTACTAGAAAGTTCTTTACCTGATACTTTATCTACTTTAGTTGACTTTAAGTTATCTACTGATTTCTGTAACTGTTCAATGTCTTTAGACTAATCGTCATTAGTCTTATCATTGACATCTCCCCATTTACCATTACCTTTAAAATACTTAATAACACCTTTGTTTGGATTACTGGTTAGATCTACCCAGTATGTGTATTCTTTCGGATTTGGAGCTGTATAGCTCTCAATAATTTTAACCATATACGTATATTTTATAATTATCAATTCTAGTGTATTACAAATTGCAACAGTTTAGTAGAATGTTCTCTACCACCTATACTTAAAGTAATTCTAGCCTATCTAGATCCTTGAGTAGTATTAGGTTGTAAAGTAATAATGATACTTTTTCTAGTAACTTCTATATCTACAAAATCTGAAGTACTGTAACCTTTAATTTCTTCTATAGTATCATTTAGCTTTAATGATACTGATTCACCACTTTTACTAAATCTATGTGGAGTAATATTCCAAGCATCTACTACTTCTGGTATTAGATTCTTAGCTCTTTCGTCAATATATAATATATTATATAATATTGTTTGCTTTTCCATAATGACGCATTTTAAGGCGTTTTAAGACACTTTCTATGTGTAATAGATTAACTTATCCTTCAAACTCTAAAAGTTTGTTAGAAGAGCCCTTAGGTACGTAACAATCGATGTGGCACCAGTTCGTATCTCTCTCTAATCTAATAGGATACTCAAACTTATTTACATTGCTCCTTATTAAGTTTCTAACAGATTCTGCATCCATACCAGGAACATGAAAGTCTACAGCTTTACCTAAACTATGAGCTGACATATAGATACTAGTTTTACTCTTCACTAACTAACACATGTTACATCTTAAACCTCTCTGACTATAACTACCATTAGTAGCCCAAGTATTAATTACCATTGGTTTATTTATTACTATAGTTCTCAATACATATAGAGTACTTAGTAACTCTGTTGATATGAACTGCCATGAGTTGTCTTTAAACTTATTATAACAATGAGGGCATACTAGTTCTTTTATGTTGAAGTATTTACTAACTTCTTTAATTAACTTGTTTCTATCCATTACTCCTCCTTTCCGCTCCACTCTTCAGTATTAAGAATATCATTTAATTCTTTACTGTCATAGAAGTAAGATTCTACTTGCTTTTCATCTTCTCTATAAAGAATAGGTTTTAACCAATCTTCATGTAAGATTACTTTAGTACCGTCAATATTCTTTCTTGCGTGTTCAGGAACTACTATACCATGTTCTAAACACCATGTAACTGTTACTATAACGTATCTCATTTTAATTCATATTTATCAATTACGTAATCAATTAATTCTTGTTCTGTAAATCCGTCAGACTCTGTTGGTATAGAGTCAAAGGCTATGGAGTTGTAGAAGGCGCATTTTATTCTTAAACCACCTCCCCTTATTCTAAAGAAATTAGGAGGTAATGAGTTGGTTTCATTTACTTCTGAATTTACTATCGTTATAATTTGTTTCTCGTTTTGAAGCTCATTGGAAGTTCGACTTTCATTCAATACGCCGTTAATATAAGTTTTTCCTTTAGTATTATAGGCATTATAAGCAACCTTATTACTTTCAGTAATTACTGCAAATAAATGCCAACCTGATGTAAATCTTTGATCATATAAAGCGGCTCCGAGCATCATCGGATTAACCGTCATAAACAGCATCTTCACTCCACTACTCAGATTCTCTACCAATTCGTAGTCATCTACACCATCTGTCACTAATGCACCGGGATATTCGGGTATCTGAGTAATGGTGATGTCTGTGGAGTAGGGTTGGTCGGAGATAACAGATATATAATTATATCCAGGATTACCTTGATTAGTATCTAATTCTATATAATTATCTCCATTATGTAACTCAACTCTATTGTCGTATGCAGTATATTGGGCAGCGTAAACTTTATTATCGTCTAATATCCCTTCAACATGCCAATTGCAATAAATTATTCTTTCAACCATGTTTCTAGCTCTATAATACCCGAATTTGTCCCAATCTTGTGCCGGTTTCCCTTTAATTTGTCTGCCATTTATACGGTCGAATCTAATATCAATTGCACCACTTACGTTAACAAACGCCTCATTCTTATACCCATCTACACCGCTCATCATGTCGAAGAGAAAGTTATTTAGCTTCATATTCCTTTTCCGACCTGACAGGTCCTGTAGATACCCCGATACCTTAAGTATCTCATTGGTGGGGACAGATTTGCCGCTAGGAAGCATCTCAATCGTAATATTACAATCGCCAACAATATTCCCACTTCTTATCCCAAGGTTATCGACAGCCTGCTCTATAGGAGATAGTGTATAATCCCCATTAGATGGAATCCTTAAAAGCGAATTATTCCAATACCCCCAATATAATTCCTGTCCATCAACCAACCCATTAACTCGGATTTTCATCCCTTTGAAATTACCTCCTTTGCCTATATACACAGAGCTAACTTTTTCAGCCTTCAGATTAGTTATAGTAATATTTGTAGATGTAACCTTAAAAGTACTATCTGTTGATTTAGTCCATTTACCAAAATCATCAGGATACACATCCATCGGTTTGCTCATGTCATAATAGAATGAGATATGCTCTTTAATCCAGTTAGACATTAAATTCTCCTTACTATCCTACTGCTTAGCATAGCGATCTTTTTCTCTTTCATCAATGATTACACCTCTATCATCAACATCATACTCTAGTATCTTATTCCCTAATACGTGTTGCAATGTTACCTTTTTCATTTCTTTCTCTGCTCCTAGACATATTATCAACTAGTAAATCAGCTATAACGTTTATACCTAACTGTTTACTATCACTTATATATTGTTCTTGCATAACTGCTAAGAGCATCATATAGATGCCCTCTAGCAGTTCTCTATCACTCATTAGTTTCAGTTGATTCTAAATCATTTGATCTTTCATCTTCCTTTAACCTTTGTAACGCATCAATGAAAAATGGAGTACCATATTTATTAGCATAGTTCATAATCATACTAAATTCTTCTTCAGTGTACTCTTCCTCACCTTTGCTATTATATAACTTTAATGCTAAAGCATAACCTGATATACCCATAGCTGTCTTATAAAGACCATCAGCTAGTTCTTTTGCAGCTTGTGCTAGTATGAACTATTTCTTATCTAATCCTGTATATACTTTTAGCTTATTAAAATCTATTTTCATAATATCATTAATTACTGTATAACATTTCATTCCAATAGCTACCATCAAATATAAAGCCTCTTATCTTATTATCACTATATGATTGAGAGTATTTTGTACCACGTTGGTTAGCTAATCGTATACCACCACTAACGGTCCAGTTACCAGTATTGATAGATTTTATGTAATATATCTTACCTTTATAGAATGTTCCTACACTAGGGAAACTAATAGTAATAGAACCAGTATTATTACATACTATAAAGTCATCGCTAGTCTTAGCATCATAACTACTAGTTACTGTCACAGTATTAACACACAATCCATTTATTAATATTCTTTCGGTGTCTCTAGTTACAAACTAGCAACTACCAGTAGAGTCTATTGCTTTAATACTAGTAGCATAACCTGATTGAGCTATAACAGACAAACCAACAGAATTAGTTCCATAAGCTTGAGCTCTAATGGCTGTACCTCCATCATTACGAACATCTATAAGACCTGTATATGAAGGATTATTTATTTGTAAAAAGGAATTACCAGTTAATTTAAATCGTATACTAGCATCAGTAGCATTATTTACAAAGTCATTACCCGATATACTAAACCCTGCTATATTACCAGACAATATGTGAATGTTAGTAAATTGACCAGCCTGTGCATTTACAGTTCCAGTAAAATATCCACTTTCAGCTTCTACAACACCGTGTATGTAAGCATCCTTACATCGTATTGCTCCGTTTTCACTATTCATCTACAAGTTTCCATTGGCGGAAGTAAATACGTTATTGCTGAAGTTAAATTGCCCCAATTGAGCATTATTAGCCAATAAGTTATTTATACTTAGTACTCCTATCTTACTACTAACTTCCCAATAATCACTTGTCATAGAAGGTTCTTGTGCTGTATTATTTCTCTTACAAAGATAAATATTACCGTAATAAATTACATAGTCTATAACAGTTAAATTTTCGTAATTATCATATTTAGAATACTCGTTAATAAATCTTGCAATGCAAGTAGCACTACTAGTAGATCCATTAGCTATAAATCTAGCCCATCCATATGGATAACTAGACGATATAGATGGATAACTAGATGACCAGCTAGAAGGAGTATAAGAACTAGAACTTACTCCATACTATATTGTTACACTTGATACACCACTATTTGCTATTTTAACTGGTTGTGAAACAGTGCTAGTGCCGTCGGAGAATATAGTAATACAAACTGCTAATACATAATTATAACCACTTATTGAACTTGGTGGCTAACTACTCCATACTCCATCAATATATTTTTCATTCAAGTCATTTGATGGTTTATATTTAGTAATAACGGACGAAATACTTAGACCTTTCATTGCATTTGTAGCGCGGTCGTTGTAATAAGTTACTCTATCTGACCAAGCTCCTCTATCACGCATTATAGTATACTCACTATTACTACTTTCACCATCAGTACCATCTTTACCGTCATATACTACAGGAACTTCAACACTCCATACATTATATGTGCCTGTAGGGCTAGGAGTAGTATCTGTACTAAAACCAAACCAGAAGTATTCGGCATTTAAACTAGAAGACCAAGATAATTGATAACTAGTACCTGAACCACTATCTGCTTTGGACCAACTACCACTAGAACTACTCTTATAGTAAACAGCATAGTTACCATTTGCTGATTGAGTAATACCAGAAGTATTAGTACGAATAGCTCTTAAGGTACAACTAGTAGTTTGTAAGAAGCCTAACTTAGATCTAATAGAAGCTGGAGCACCACTAACAGTTATACTACCACCAGGAGCTCCAGGAGTACCAGGTTCACCTTGTTCCCCATCTACTGCAAAATTGGTCCACAGTGATCCGTTTTTCCAAGCTTTCCATTTTCCACCTTCTTTCTTTCTAGTCCACACATATTGATACTTAATGGAGCTATTTACTGTTTCAGGGTTATCTGTGTAACCATTAGGAACATAATCATCATTTTGATAAGCGTCAGATTCTACATCTGCTGGTGGGTATATATTACCATCTGCTATATATACTGGATCTGAACTAGGATTCAATTGACCTTGTGATTTCCACGTAGATTGCCTTATATAAATATATTCATAACCATCTCCATCTTTACCTCTTTCAGAGTATCTAGCCCATACACCAGGTGTGGAATAAGATTCCCACAATTGAGTAGCTTTGTCCTTATAACGTTGACATACGTATTCATAAGTAAGATTAGGGGTAACACCTTGTGGATTGTCTGTCCATTCTGTACCATCGGGTCCTTTACCTGTCCAATCTGTAGTTTGGTTATCAGCAGGTTTCTGCGGTATAACACCAGTACTATTACGTGCATATAAGAATTCAATGCTATTACCATCTTCCCCGTCTTTACCGTCAGCGCCAGTTAATCTGATTATATTACCCCACGCAGTAGTAGTACCGTCTGGATTAACAAATCGTTGAATCTACCACACATACTGACCTTGTTCAATAGTTTGTTCACTATTGGTAGACCACGAAGAATCATTATCGGGAGTAGTATTAGGTTTAGTACTTGACACTTTCCATCTATATTGATAGTGACCACCAGATAAACCTTGTTCTCCCCAGTTAGACCATAATGCTGGAGTACTAAAGTCAGACCACACTCCATCTGTTCTTACACGTTTACATGTCCACTCTGCTTTATAAGTTTCATTTACACCTTTGGGATCATCTGACCAGTTATAATCTGTAGACCCACCGTTAGATATAGTAGGTATGTAATCATTCTGTTGGATAGAAGAAGGAGTTGAAGGAATTTTATCTACATCAGCTGTACGAGTAAATATATACTCATAACCATCTCCGTCCATACCTTTTTCACCCCATTTAGACCATACAACAGGCTGTGAAAACTCACTCCAATTACCTTCACCTATTTTAGCAGCTTTCTTTTCACGAGTACTTACCCATTCGTATTGTTTTTCTTTAGATACACCTTGTGGATTATCAGACCAACCGAATGGTATATAGTCATCTTGTTGACTAGTAGATGGAGTATCAGGTCTTGGTTTATCATTAGTAGGAGTAAACAATGTATATATAAATTCTATTTTAGTACCATCAGCTCCATCTTCACCAGTCTCACCTGTAATTCTAATAGGCTTAGTCCAGCCAGATAATGATTTATCTGCATATACTGTAGCTTGCGTCATCCAAGTAAATACATCAGTGCTTTCTCTTTCTGGTGGATACATGTACCAAGTAGTTACTGAATCAGAAGGTGGTATCTATGTACTTGTAGGTGTTTCTGGTTGTACACTAGAATTAGTATAACAGAATACTGTATACTGACCATCCTCACCTTGTACTGAAGCTCCTACAAATCTTACTGGGTCACCCCATTCACCCTCATCAATTCTTCTAGAACTCTTAGTTGACATCCATATAGCACTGGCTGTATAGTTTCTATGCCAACCATCAGTTTCACCTCTACCTGTAGGTCTACTAGGTACAGCATCATTATCATTGTATGTTACCCATAAAGCATCACCTTCTAACTGATAATTAAGTAGGAATTCCTTTTTAAATAAAGCTAATCCTTCACAGTTTACAGTGATGTTTATTCTCATGTTACTAACATTAGTAATTTCAGTAATTCTAAATACTCCATTACTCATAGTACACTTAAGACCAGTGGCTTCATACTCTACAAAGTATGTACCTTCACCGTATACATCACTATATGCTAATTCTACTGGACCTTTAAATGCTTGAATAGCAAATGTCAATTGATTTAGCTGATTATACTCATCAATAATATTCAAATTGTTATCAAGTATAATAGTAGCTGTTTCTCTACTTAATGATACTGAATATGCATCATGACCTTTCATTTCATCCATCTATTCAGGAGTAAACTGAATAAGTGCGCCTGTCATATATACATTAGTAAGATAAGCACCATCACCAGTAAGATTACCATCATTAGGTCCACCTGGTATATTAAGACCATCCAGTAGACCAAACTATGATGCAATATTAGTCCAGTCTATTTGCCATGTATTTACGTCTTTTAGGTATCTTTTATATGTTCTTGTTGCATATGCACTAGATCGTCTATTAGGGTCTGTAAAGTTACCATATACAACGAACTTCATTGACTTACTAGGATGTTGTGTAGTACCAGGTTTTAAAGTATATCTAAACTACTTACCAAAAGAGTCTAATACTTCGATAGGTGTAAAGTAAGATGTGCTGAAACCAGCTACTGTATCAAAGCCATTCTCATCAGGTTTTGACTCTGTATCATTACCAGAACCTAAATTGTGAAATATACCTCTACATATATCATTTACTTTGATACCACTATATTCACCTTCTTCTAGTTTAACAGTAACAATCTAGTTTGCTATATCTACATCTTCAATAGTACCAAATGCTATAGAGTTCCATAATTCACCACTAACAACATCTATCTTGTTAAATCTCAACTCAGGTACTTCTAGAAACTCTCTAAGGATCAAACTAGTCATTTCACCTCTACCATCCTTATCTATTTGAGCTCCTGTACCACCAATCATACCTGATACGAAATGACCTATTTGTACACCTTCTTTTAAATAAGTCATTTTATTACTTACTAAACCATTATTGAAGGTAATAATACCAGCAGCTTGATCATCCTGTAGTTTACTAAGGAATAGTTTAGATCCTTCTTGTTTAATCATTGCTTTAACTACGGAAGTATCAACAATACCACCACCTCCTTCACCTCCAATACCTAAAGCTGATGGTTGTATATTATGCCATGTACCATCACTAGAGTACTATAGTAGGTCTCCTTCAGTTATATATGTAATAGTAACATCTTTCAAGGTAGCTAGATGGTTAATTCTCTCTACTAGTGTGTCAAGCTCACCTACACTAGTATCTAGAGTATTAATATCACCTTGAAGATTTCTTACTAGTACTACTAGTTCATTTAATTCATCTTTAGTTGCGTATTGTACCATATTAATATTTAATTAGATGTATTTACTTCATGACCTAATAATTTGTACATCATGCTATACATTTTCTTTATAGATTCTAAACTTACTTCATATTTAGTAGACTACTAAATTAAATCGTATATGTAATTAGCACATGTCAGATTAAGTATTTGACAACTATCATAGTCAATATTATACTTAGTCTATTCTTTTAGCTTACATGCAGTTTTATATTCTCCTTTTATCATAACGCACACATTCCATTACAACATTTATTACATATTCTATTATTAGTACACTTACTGCAATTATGACAACTGTGCATGCCTAATAATCTACTTAAATCAATATAATGACTTATAGCATCTTCAGTAAGATTATTATCTAAAGCATAGTTTAATAATTGTGATTTAAAATCACACATCGTTATAACATGTTTTTGATGTTTATCTAAGCATGTGCTACAGTAAGTATTCAATAGATTTACCTTAGCTAAGTACAACTCTTGTTGGTCTATTGCTATGATTTCGTCTCTATCTCCGTTTGTAGTTAAAACGCTCACAATAAAAGAAGTTTCTTCATACTCACTAACGTCAACAATAATTTCATTATCCTCTATAGCTATGTCAGTTATAGTATGTGTGTGTTTAGTATCTTCATCAGAGTACATATTGTTTTGATTCAATACAGAATCTAAGTACACCTTACTAACATTAGCATTAGCATCTAAAGTTATAGTAAGATTGTTATCTTTTAATACAGCATTAATTATTTTCATATCTATAAAATTAAAAAGGCGAAGCCGAGGATAAACCTCAACCTCGCCAGGTTTTAAATAAAGAAACCGTTATTTTGTTGTTAAATTACTCAGCAACAACACCAGTAACAAATGACTGCAAAGCCTTAGCAAATACAGAATCACTCAAGCTACCAGTTTCTACATACAATTCAGTAGTAAGCGGAGTAGTTTTAATATACTGGTTATCAGGACTTAAATACAAGTTATCATTTTCAATAGTAACGTAATCGTATGTAGTACCTTCAGATACTTTTCTATCTTGTTCAATAGAAGGATAAGCACCAGTCATTACAATACCTTTGTAACCCATCATACGTACTTCAGCATCACGAACTTGTTTCCAGTAACCTTTACCAGGTTTACCTTCAATGTCTTTAATAACAACACCAGGTACTGATTCAGGTACGTTAGACAACAAAGCACCAGGGATAGTAACATATAAAGAAGCAGACATGGATACAATTGAATATTCATTCAATGAATTTACTCCTTCATTGTCGTCTTTTTCCATAGCTGTTAAAGTAAGTTTATGTGCTGAGAAAGCTGCTGTAATACGACGATTAGCGTGAGCGTTAATCTTCTTCAGCAATGCATTACCAAGATCATCAGCAGTTTCAGATGTTGCAATAGCTTCGTAAGTATGAGTGAACTGACCTGGAGCTTCATAAACATCTTTGTAAACGATACGAAGAACGTATCTGTGACCAATAACAATAGAAGCGTTAGTAAAGTCGATTTCAACCTTTTCTTGAACAGGAGCTTCATATTCACCAATTACATATGAAGGCTTAGAAGCTTTCTGAATAGGATTTGAATATTCAAATACATTCTTGGAAGCTGCATTACCGTTAGGAAGTGTGATATTTACTTTCTTACCACATACACCAATATATACAGCAGAAGCTTTAACTGCTTCAGCGGCAGTCTTAATCAATACTTTATTTTCATCAAACAAAGCAACATCACCAGCAGCCAAAGAGTCAATGTTAGTATAAGATGCTGGGCAATTTTTACCGATAAGTACGGCGTCAACTCTAGTTATCATATATCTATAAAAATAATTAATTATTAGACTTAGCGCTAGTCTGCTTGTCTTCTACTTTCCCTATTGCAGATTTCCACGTCGACAAGCGCATTAATTTATTTACTCCATTTGATTAACCTCGTTGGAGTATACCGAGTAATTCTACATAGGCTTGGTAGCTAAGTATAATTGTATAGCTATCTTTACTATTTCTAAGTGAGTATGTTCAGGTAAACTAGTATATTCAGTATTAGTAATATTACTTGCATTTATCTTAGCAGGTTTAGATAAGTAAGTTATCTTATAATTACTTACTTTATAATTACCATCTGTATATAAAGTTATACTATTATCATGGATTAGTTTTAAAGGTCTAGCTGAACAGTATTTTAATTTATGTTCTGACAAAGTATTACTCAATTGCCTATCTATAGTTTCAATAGTAGATTCTAATGTATCTGTATATTTTACTTTATAAGCTCCTTTATTGTCTTTCTCCCAACAATCATTTTCACCATTAGGAGTTATACCAGCAGTATCACCTAGTAATAATACATAATCAGAAGGTAAAGTAACAGTATATGTATTATCCTACTCATTGATTTCGTCAGAGAATACTTTAGTTTTTATTAAAGTACGTAGATCATCTATACGTTTTTGAGTCTGTTCAAATCCCTATTGTTTAAAGTTTATTCCAGAATATCTAGTCTTATAGTATTTATCTATTGCTTCATTGATGAATGCTATAATAGTATCAGAACTCAATTTGTTCTCTACTACTAAACTAGGGTCCATTAGTTGTAGTCTACGTTCTACTTCTATTTGCATCTATCTTTCTGTCATAATTATTCATCAATTTGATTAAGCTGTGATTTAGTTTGAACTCTTTTAGATTCTATGTCTTCAAGGGCTAATTCTACAGCTCTATTAATAACTTCAAACTACATATATTCTGGTATTTCACTCATGCCACTAGCTGGTAAATTCTCTATCTTAGTAGGAGTTTTTACGTAAGTAAGATCTATTGAGTAAGATGTACTATCCATAGATAGATCATCTATATAAACTATCAATGTATTATCTTGGATAACGCCTACTGGCTCTTCAATCCAAGGATTATTATTGTAAGTCTTCTTAAAACGTTTAGCACTATCGTGGTCAATAAGCTTAATATCAGCTTTCTTATTATTGTAGTTTAAAGTAGCATCCACAAAGAACATTCTCTAACCTCCAAATAAGTTTTCTAACTTGCATTGATTTGAATTTGATACTTTCGATGCAACTAACCCGCTATCTGTTTTAACTAATTTTTCTAAATCATGCACTCGTTTTACTGACTTTTCAAATGGAGTCTATAGAGAATTGTTACCTGTGAATTTATTACTCACTTCTTGATATAAACCTTGATTTAACCAATAGTCTATTTCCTATGGTAAGAAAGATGGGCATCCTCCAAAAGCTACACTCTAAGAGTTCTTGTCCATTGCTATCTTAAAGTATGAGTGAAATTCAGATCGTGTCATTATTATTTAGATTTTATCTCTCCAATTATACTCAAGTACAAGTCTTGATTCTTTTTGTCCTTCAAATATGCAATTACGTCTTCAAGACCATTGCCTATTAGATCTGTACCAAAGTAATATGCAGATCTATTCTTACGAATAATGTTCTTACTTAATGCTTCTTCAATAATGAAGTTAATTTCTTTGTTAGGGTTTTCTACCCAAATTCTAATAAATTTAGCTGGATCTCTTTCAATATTTTCAGTAAGTCTAGCTTCAACTAATTCATTAGACATTGTATCAGCTTTAATGCCAAACAGTCTAAGACATTTACGCATATCTTCAAGACTCATCTTATCTAATGCTCTATAAGCGTCACGTTTAATCTTATTAATCTTATTAGCTTGTTCGGCTTCAGCTTCTTTATTAATTAGTACATAATCAGTAGCAGGAGTTACTTTATCTAATCCGTTAGCTACTCTCTTATGTTTCAATAAGAATAAATATTGCAATTCTCCTTCTGGTCTATCCGTATTAATAATTAATTCTCTTTTACCGATTTTGATTGCAAATGTATCCCAAAATGTGCTACTTGGGTCTAGTTCACCTTCTGCTTTACCCATTTTCTATTCTAACTCTCTGGCTTTCTCTGTAGTTAAACCAGTATATCTACTACCTGATCTAGTCCAGTAAGTACTTACATAATCAAAACAGTTAGACCATTTTATTAATCCTGTCCAAGGATTTATTTTTGTTAATTTAACGATTACTTCCATAATTATATAATTAGAGTATTCAAGTTATTCTTTGTATTTCCAGATAAATTTGGTAGATTTAGTTACTTTTGTTTTTCCATTAGCGCTATTAGCTATAGTTTTTCTATCTTGACCTGTATTTTTACTAGCTTCAGATATACTATCAAACTCTGCTAACAATTTTCCATCTAATGAATATTGTAGTACTTTCTTTCCGCATGCTTCTGTAGCTCTTTGTTTTATTAAAGCTAATTCTTCAGCAGTTCTTACTTTATTTTTTCTAGACTCTATGTTAGCCTGTCTGCATTTATCAGAAATTTGTGGTTTCCAATCTGGTAGTATAGCTGCTAAAGACGAGTCTACTTTACTTGGAATTTCTTTATAATCTTCTTTATATAACCATATATATGGATTTCTTTCAGATATTAATACTCTTTTCCTTTTTAAGGATGATATTATTAATGAGGTATTTATTCCAGTTTTTCTACTAGCTTCGTTTACACCACTATATTCCGTTATATAATCTCCATCTAAAGTGTATTGTAATACTGGTTTTTTTCTAGTTTCACCGATTTTACCAGATTTCCAATACTTATCTCTACTTTCTGTTCTTACTTTACCAGCTTCAGATAATAACTTTCTAGTATATTCACTAGCTGTTTTACCAGAGTTAGCTATACTTATTTTTTGTTTAGTTTCTTCAGAACAAGGTCTACCAAAAGTACCGTCTCCACCTTCTGTCATATTGTATCCCTTTTCGGGATTTGTAGAATCATATTCTTTTATAAAGAACTTTTCTTTTTCTTTAAGTTCTTCTGCATTTTTACAGAACGATATGATATTAATATCAAATCCGTCTGCTCCATACTTTCTAAGAGCGTTATGAAATCTAAAAGAGGAGCCGTGTTCAGCTTCAAATAGATGCTGTTTAAATCTAGCACCAGCTCCTCTATTAGTTATACCTATATAAATTTTTCCGTTTACTTTATTTGTAATCTTATACACTTCGTAACTTAACATATAATTATCTGTTTAAAATTGTTTATATTAAAAACGTAGATAACTTAATTAAGTTACTCAAGCTGTCAGGTAATTACACGTTAAAGTTAGTTAATTATTCTGCCATCATGATTAGCTCCCCACACGCCCGAGGATCTTTCAACATAATACCGCATTCACCCAAGAAATGTACTGCATAACCGTCCTTAGCGTTAGAACGAACTTCAGTGTTAGAGTGAGCATAACCAGCAGGAGTTACAGAACCAGCTGTACACCAGCTAACGAATTCACGATCTTTACGAACTACTTTAACTACATTAGCTTCGCCATCACGACGACCAAGATCCAAGAAAGTAATACGGTAAGATTCCAGCGGTTTCAATGTTACTGGATGCAACTGACGGTTATGAGTCAAATCATCATACAACGGGAAATATTTCAAAGTAAGTTCGATACCATTGCTCATAGCATAAGTTTTGAACTGACCACCGAATTTCAAGTTTTCACCAGAACCAGATACAAATACAGTATCAATCATGTTCAAGTTAGCCATCTTTTCTTTCAGTACACGGTCAAATTCACGAAGACCCATTTCACCAGTCAAACCGATGAATTTACGTTCGTTAGTACCAAGTACATTGTAAGACAAATCTGATAAGAAATCTTCCAGTAATTCTGCTGTCAAACGAGTGTAATAACGTCTGTTAGACGGAGCAATCTGTTCCAACAAACCAGCACCAATAAATACAGGGCGACCGTTCTTACCTTTCAAGTTACAAGAACCATCCTTATTTACGTTGTTCTGATTATATACCAAAGCTCTTTCGAGACGCTTATACCATTCACGCATAGCTACCCATTCCTGGAAAGTTGACCATAAGTAAGAAGTCTTACCTGATTTAGGATCTCTCAAAGCAATAGCCATTACTTCAGAGTATGCAGAACCTGTAATATCATAAGACAAACGAACTGTAGTCAAATAGTTACGCATCTTGAAATGAGTATTATAGTTCAGGATATCAGCTTCTTCACTGTATTCTTCGTAAGCAGATGCCAAACGAGATACTTGACAACCAGCTTGCAAATAACGAGGATTGATATAAGATGCAGGATTACCATTAGAAATGAAACCTGTATAAACAAACAAGTTACCATCCTGATAAGGAGCATCAGCGAAACGCAACTGACTCTTGTCATCAAGTTCTACTGTAGCACCAGGTCCAAACCAGCTATCTTCTAACCACAGTGTGATAGGAGTATTACCGAGACCAGGAGTAGAATCTTCAGAAATAGTAGCTCCATTCCATTTTGCATCACGAATTGTAACAGCTCTATCCTGATCAATCATTACACCCCATTCAAATGACGGTTTGTCGATAGTCATTACGTTACCAAGACCTCCTGTCAACATATCCAGAGAAGTACTGTAACCATTATCTTTAGTACCAAATACGTATGACAGGATAGTAGATACCTCGTAAGGTCTTTGCTGAGAAGCGAGACTGATTTTATTAGTATCAATCAAATCGCTAAACCATTTTCCTTTATAAAGGACCAACGAGTTCAAAATATTGTTATCCATAAAATACTAGTAATTTAATTTTATTTGTTATTAATTTATTATGATATACGCAGTTTTCGTGCAATATTTGACCAAATAGGCTCATCATCATTACTCTTTGGTATTTGTTTAGATCGAGTATTTACAGATGTTGTTTTTAAACTATTTTTAAACTTATCAATAGCTGAGTTACTTCCAGCTTTTTTTGCAGCTTCTAATAGTTTATCCGCATTCATAGTAAAGTATGCTGATTCTATTAAGTTCTTTACACCACCTTTAGCATAGTCCTTTTGGTACTTAGTTTTACCGTCGGTGTCTGGCTTAAGTATATAATCTATTAATACTTTTTTGTCTTTTTCAGGGACCGTAATACCACGTATATTTTTTAAGCCTTTTATTTCAGAGACAACGCTATTATAGAATTTCTGTTGGTTAGCAACCATTTGCTCATATTGTTTTTTCTGTTCCAATAATAGCTGTTCTTTTTTATCTTCCTTTATCTCCTTAAGGCTTTCTAATGCATCTTGAGCCTCATCTTCAAGTAAACCAGCTTCTTCATACTTAGATATTTTCTTTTCTATTTGTTTAGCGCTAATGCCTTTTTCTTTTAAGAACTGTTTTACTACTAACTTTTGATTAGACTCGTCTTCCATATCAATATCATCTAGATCCAACTCTGCATCTATTTGTAAATATTGTTTAAGATCTCCACCTTGTTTTACGAAGTTGTCAAGTGCTTCTACTTCCTCACTAGCGTAAGTAGGCTTACTTTCTTCTTCTATAATATCTTGAAAATATTTAATGAGGCTGTCTACATCCTTAGGCTTACCGTCTTCATCCTCTTCATCAATATCCCAACCTAGTTTCTCAGCGATAGCATCAAAGAAGTTACTTACTACATTACTATCTACTTCAGTAGATCCATTATCGATGTCATCGTCTGATTCATCTTCATCATCCACTTTATCTATAGTTTTGGTATTCTTTTTAGAATCGTTAGACTTCTATTTTGTATCCGACTTATCATCTATTACATCAGGATCGGTAACATCATCTTTAGGATCTTCTACCTTGTCATCTTTCTTATCCTTTTGCTTTTTTATACCATCTGCAATAGGGTCAAATTGATTCTTTTTGATATTGTCTAATTCATCTTCTTCAACAGCATCATCACCAATAATATTTTCAATATTTTTATTTACGTTAGGGATGAAGCTGTCAAGTATAGCATCAAATCCACCTAAAGTAATCTTATTTTCTTTTTCCATAATTAATATATTAATTAGATTTATTTCTTCTTTTTACCTTTATTCCAGTGTGTAGTGTTAATAATGTCATGCTACTACCCTGTTATCATTGATATTTGTTAACGGTATCTAATCAAACCTTTTCTTAAAGGCTCTGTCATTCTTAAATAAGTTCTGCAATAATTTTATTCCTTTATATTCATCTGGAGCTGCTTGTAGATGCATAAAGAAATTAGGAACATCATCAACTTTATCTCCAGGTTTCATTATCTTATTATCAATCAGATACTATCTAAATTGATTCATATGACTTTTAATTTCTGTAGGAGTAGTTAGATATTTATATGATTCGACAGGATTTTCTATTCCATATAACATATATCTAGCTTGATCATAAGGCAATATATCTTTAGCTAAATCCTACATAAATGGATTAGTATTAACAGCTCCTCTAGTAGCATCTATATCTACTTTATGACCTATTTCGTGTCTAATCAATCCTGTATCTATATTGTAATCTCCAGTATTAACTCCTTTACTAAATCGTATGCTTTTATTATTAGGGTTACTACTTACTTGAGCTTTAGTATTACTACCTAAGTTAGTATCTAATACTGGTTCATAACTATGCATAAAGTATTCCATAGGGTCTTGATATTTTTCACTCATACCCTTATAAACAGCTTCATAACTAGTACCATATCTACTATCAATAGCTCTAGCTCTCTTTAGGTTTTCTGGATCAATTACAGATTCATATACTCTATTTCTAGCGTTTAAAGCATCTTCATAAGGAACTCTCCTAAGACCTACTCCATCTACTGTTTTACCCAAACTATCATTCAGTTTGTTTTCTCTTCTAAGTAAAGCATTAATCTTATCTTGTGCGGTTCTCCTAACTTCAGGTATATAGTTATTCATAGATTTATTAATAGTTCTACCTAAATTACTAGGGACAAATGGCACTACTCCTAATGCTGCTAAACTTGCGCCTAACCAGTCTTTATTCTTTAAAGCCTCTGATGCATCATATATACTTAAAGCGTCACCTATAATAGGAGCATCATATAGACTAAACGGATCTCTAGTAAATCCAGCTCCAGGATTATAACCATATTTAGCTTCGTACGGATTTCCTTTAGGATTGAAATTTATAATAGGTCTTTCACTAGTAGTTGGAGGATCTTCTTCTATAGTACCACCATCTGCATATTTATTTATTATACTATAATCATTAAGACGCTTAAATGCTAAAATTACCTAATTATTACTATATCCGTTATCATATACATTATTATATATTATTCCATCCGCTCCAGTTTTATCACCAAAATGACTAAGAAAAGATCTATCTGGCACATCACCTACAGTTACTAACGGCTTTTCTAACACTAATTCGCCTTTGTGTCTATACGGTCTCTCTTCAAATAATTTTCTAGCTTTAGCTGCTTTTTCCGATTTTCCAGGAATAGATGTATTTGCCGTTGTCCTAGGATTACCAAATTTACCCTAAAACCAAATTCCATGTGGATTAGCGCCTTCGTAAACTACATCCCATCTATTAGCATTATAAAGATTCAAAGGCGTATTATAGTTTGAATCATGTATTACTTTTATACTCTATTTAGGTCCCCAACCTATATTATTCGGTAACTAGTTGTTTAAAGTACTTATATCTATGTTTTTATTTAACTCTTTCGTCAACGTATTAATTTTAGACGGGCTATTTAACAGCCCTCTAACTCCAGTAAGTATATCAAACTCTGGACTAACTATTTCTAATTCTCCGCCTTTATACGGTGACTTACTACCATATTTATATTGGTAATCATTCAACATTTTCTACGCTCCAGAAGCAGGTATAAATATCTATTCTTTATGCATAGGCGCAACATATGTATTATCTTTTACTTCTCCACCGTCTGCATACTTCTTCCAATCCCAGTACTTCAGCTAAGGATTGCTTTCCCTAGCCTACTTATACTGTTGCATTCTCTATCTAAATGCTTCACGTTCCATAATTACTTACTCTTTTTACCGCCCTTTTTAGATCCTTTCTTACTTCCGCATGCCATAATTATTCCTCCTCATTACTTTTAATACCTACATATTTTAACCAAGCAAAATGCTTTCTGTCACTACAATAGTTCAGATTAGTTTCATTATTATAAGCTTCTTCTTCAAAAGATATATCATGATACCTATCTCCCTATTTATCAAATAACCTAGCTACTGTTATAACTAAGTATTCGACTCCATACCAGATATAAAATGGTAACCATAACATTTCTTGCATCTACTTAAGATGAATCTTCTCATGGTTGTATTCTATATCTGTTATTTTAGATTTATCTCTAGTAAATAGTAACCCAAATAAGTTAATATATTTATATCCCTTAAAAGGGATTAATTTGTTCTGAATTACTTTCATATTAACGCTCTCCTGTTACTTTATTTCTAATTGCAGTCTTAGCTTTTAATCTCTCTCTTTCCATTGCAGCTTTATCTTTTTGAGCTTGTAATTCTTTCTAAGCCTAGATTTTATCTTTTTCAAGTTGAATTTTTTTATCTTCAATTTCTTTCTTCATCTCTGCTTCTCTACGCTTATTATTGAATTCGAACTGTTTAGAAGCTTCTTCTGATGCTTGCTTTCTTTCTTCTAAAGCTTGAGCTGCTATTTCCATAGGATCTGGTATACCGTTTTCATTTTGATCCATATTCTCAGAACCTCTGTAAGCATTTAATTGAGCAACTGTAATTTTAGTAGCATTGTCTTGATCTATCTTATATTTTTCAAGATCCATTTCAGCTTCTTTGATCATCAATTCCTCTTCTTTTATTTGATTTTGTTTTTCAACTAGTTCTTGTTGAGCTTGCTGCTCAGCTTGTTGTTGCTGCTGCATTTGTTCCATACGTTTCTGCTCAATTTCCTCTAATCTACTCTTAATCATATTTACATTATCCAATGTAACTATTTCAGCTATATCAAGTAAACTAGCACCATTCTACATAGCAGGTTGCGTGAGATTTCTAAGAGCGTCTAAGTCCTGTCTATTCTTAGTACTATCGCCAATAAATACATCCATATCCTCATAGAAGAATCTATCGGATAATTTAAGGAAAGCTCTAGTAGCATCGTCTAGTATATAATTCAAGCACATTTTGTTATCTTTCCAGGCTACCTTAGCTGTATTTAATAACATTGTTAGAACCTCTCTCTTTACTTGATTATGAGTCCAAAACCAAGGTTCAGTAATATGATAGGACATACTTACTGCTGTACTAGCATTAGACACAAGCTCATTTGGAGCTATTTGTCCTTGTCTCTAAGGAGTAATACCAGTAAGTTTAGCTACCATATCTTCTATTTTAGCCATTAGATTTACATACTGATCTATTACATTAGCCATGCTAAGATCCCATGATTGAAACTGATTAAACTAAGCTGGTCTACCACCTTCACGTCCTGGAACATCCCAACCTTCTTCATAAGGATTAATAAATGCCACGCCTAATGCTCCTAAGTAATGCATCCATTTATTTACATCTATACCTAATCCTTTAGGTATCTAAGTAACATCTATCAGAGCTACTTTACCTTTATCTCTAGACATTGCTAATTCAAGTCTATACCATACTACAATATACATATACTGTAACGGTTTCATCATACTTACTAGAGATCTAGGTCTACTATTAGTATTATTGTATACAACACCAGTATATGGCAGCTTCTATGAATTAGGATTATCAGCTGATACATGCTGATATTCTATAGGTTGTATGCCTATATATTCATCATCATTAGCTCTATAGCCTTCCCAGGTTTCAACTATCCATTTCCATTCTACATAGTTTTCTCTGCCAGTAGGTTTATAAGTTTCGTCTACTTGCACTTCTTCTATTTCACCAGTTTCTGGGTCAGTTATACTTACAAATCCAATCTTTTTAAATGATTTCCAACAGCAGTGATATACAGTAATATGATTAGCATCAAAAGGATTAGCAGCAAATCCGTTTATACTAGACATCTTATAGTGAGTATAATCCATAGATGTTTTTCTTATTTCAGGAGAAGTACCTGGCTTTTCATCTATTAAATCTAGTAAATCATTTAATTGCTTCTCTGACATTTTATCATAGAATCTATCATATAGTTCTGTAGCTGACATAATCATTTTTCTACAACACCAAGAAGCTTCATGAATAAATTCTAAGTCTAAAGATTGCTCATATCTAAAGTACATAGGATTTACTCTCTCTGTATAAGGCTAACCGTTTACTATACCTATATAATAAATCTCTTCGCCAGCTATTAATGCATCTTTCCACCCTTTGTAAAACTCATGTATTAAGTTTAGCTTACGCTTAAGATACTATAAAGCATGGTATGCTGTAGTTTCTGCAATATCTTTATAGTCTTTATTTACATATTTTTGTATCTGCTCTGGAGTCATAATTTCTCCAGTAGCTAATGCTTGTTCATATCTAGCTGCTTGTTCTGGACTTAGTTTACTAGTAATAGTAGCATAGATATAGTCCATTAGCATTTGTTTCATTTTTTCTTGAAGTTCACTAGCAGCATCATCACTAGTTCTAGCTATATAGAAATTAAACGGTCTTTTAGTTTCTTCTCCTAGTAGCTAATCTATGTATGGCTTTATTATATTATAGTCCTAAGCTGTAGCAGGAAATCCATCATCTTGTTTAAATGGATTAGTAACATACTTTAGATCTTTCTCATTGTATATACTATTGTACAAATCATAGTAAGTCTACATTTCGTCAGATCTATCTCTATTTAAATTACCCTAGCCAGAATCACTAGCGCCTATGATATAGTCTACACAAGCTTGCCTCCACTCCTTATTCTTTTTGAACATAGAGAGTTTCTAAATCGGCATTGATTTTAAATTCTTCATAGTTAAAATGTATATACATTATCGTCATTACTGATATTTGGTTTGTCGTCTTGAAACCAACTCTGCGCAAAAATTGGTCCATCAAATAACAGCTTGGTTTTATTCTCTTTTTCTTTCTGTTTTACAACAACGTTATATAATTGTTCTTTGTATATCATTACTTGCATTAATGCCATCACTCTATCAAAATTTCCAGTATCATTATAGCTTATTAGCTCCTCTAACAATGGCTCAGATAGTATCCTAGTTAAATTTTTCTTTCCTGGTGCATACTCTTCATTTAACCAGTCTTTAATCATGCCTTCGCCCCACTGTTTTATTTGTTTATTCATGTGACAGCCCTTTTTGCGTTGTACTTTAGAATTACCTACTATATCGTTTATTATATCAGGCTAATCTGCTAATAAGTAATCACAATGCTTTGCTGTAAAATAAGGGAATAAACCCTTACGCTCATTTTCATACATTATTCTAGCATTATAGTAAATGGCTAGCTTACGTAAATTCTCATAGTATTCCTCAGCTGTTGCAGGTCTACCAGTATATTCAGCTACTATAATGTCATAGTAAGATTCAAAATTCTAAAATCTCTTATATACTATAGATGAGCCTAAAGAGTTTGTACCAGACTAATCATGATCATAAGGGTCTACTCCTATTATGTATAATCCTGAAGGGGCATCTTTCACTGGATGTTCCCATATTACTATTGCGCCTTTTGGGTCATCATCCTTACCTAAAGGATATTTAGTAATATCACCAAGTTTCTTAGGTATCCATTTCAACTACCCAGACTGATCAAATATAAGATCTCCAACTTGTTTATGGTTCTACAGTGCTTTATTTGTACGTATTAAACCAAGCTATTCTTGAAGTTCTTTTTTAGGGAATATATTACCGTTAAATTCCAAACACGCTTCCTAAGGAGTAATACATCTTTCAGCAACATATCTATCAACAGCAACAGAACTAGTGGCATTTTGTATTACTATTTTACGTTCATCAAGTATATATTGTAGAGACAGCTTAACATTAGTGTTACCATCATCATCCATATATATTCTTTTGCCATCTTCATTACGTATATCTAGATTAGTATATTGAGGAATAAAGAATCCACATTTAGTATTACTTACTGCACTATCCCATATATTTTCAAACGATAAACAATTGTATCCGTCTGGATTATAGAACATGTCTCTAAGAGCTTCAAAGCTACTACCAGGATCACCGCCAGTGTTATGAGTTACTATACCATTAGCTATGTAATTATTTTGTTCTTTTGCAGTAAGATTGTAGATTGTTTGTAGTCCTATATCTTCTATACTTACTATTCTTTCAGCGTGAATCCCGCATAGATACTTATTATACTTATTTATGTGTTTCTAAGAAAATAGTAATATCATATCTAAAGCTGACTACTTGTATTGAACTGTTAGAGGAATTCTATCAGCAAACTTACACACACTTGTAATATCGTTTATTTCTAATCTGTACTCCCCATTCTTAGATCTAATAGTTTTCCCGTTTGATATATGAACTCTTTCATTTTTATATTTTATATAACGAATAGAACTGCTTATACCAAATTTAATTAACAATATCTGAAGCTGTTTTAATAAAGTATCATAAGCTTGAGTAAGTATTACTCTCACTCTCCCATCTTTGTCTACTCTAATATAGCCATCTGTATCGTATAGTCCTCCTATTAATTCTGATAAGCTTTCAAAATCATAATCATCTATGTTAATAGGTAATGTTTTATTACTTCTAGTTTGCCCATATATACCTAGTTCTCTTAAATTCTTACATATACCCTTGATCCTAGTTTCACAGTATAATTTATTATCTTTAGTAAGATAAGATTTTTCTACTTTAGTATCAAAGTTCTCAAGTATATAATTGTTTATATATTCATCGCAATTACTAAGTATTGGTGTCTTATTATTACCATAACTACCATCTCCTATTAACCATCCTACTAATCTTGGTTCCCACATTTTCTTGTCACCAAAATAAGGTACTTCATCAATAACTCCAACCTGATCTCCCACTTTACATAGTTCAGCTTTGTGCCATAACCATGATTTCATGCGTTCATTCCCTTTCCTTTTTCCAGGTACTCTTTTTGTTTTACCTGGAGTAGACCATAACAAAGGGTGATCTGTGCTACATTCTAGTGTTCTACCAGTATTAGTAGTTATTCTTAAACACGGTTTTTTTGCTGGAGGATTTACATTAGATATATTTTGAGGATAAGCCTAATATGTATCCCACCCCATTATACCATCTTTAGGATTTAGTTCTTCAATGGATACGCATTTACCGTTAGCTGTCCATACTTTAGTACCAGCGCACACACATCCAAATGCTACCATTGTTCCGAATGCTATACCATCTTGTTCTACAGAAGGTCTAGCAATCTACCATGCAGCTCCTAATTCTGGAAAAGAACCAGCTTCCTCAAATATAATAAGTTTACCAGCTTTACCACGAGTTGCATCTGGGTTGTCTTTTAGTGATACCCCAATTATTTCAGACTTATAACCCATTTCTATTTCATTACCAAACTCATCTTTAGTAAAGAAACCAGCTCTTTTACGCATTGATGTATTCACAGATCTCTTCTTACCCCAAGCAGTATTTTTATCTATAAAGTCCATGTAATCCCATGCTTTAGTAAGTATACCATCCTCTGTTAGATATTGTTTATTTGAAGCGTATATATAAGTCTTACTGTTAGGTATTAAGTAATAGTTGCGACATGCCATTGCTGCATTCTTATAAGAGTATCCTTTACGACGTGATTTAAGTACGCACATATGTTTACCTTTTTCTTCAGCTTCTGCCATTGCTAAGAAAAAGTAATAGTCATAGTCATAAAAGTCTGGAAACTATAATGATCTAGTTTTTATTACTTTAGTAGTACCATCTGGTAGTTTCTTTACTGTATGTACTATTCTTTGTATAGGACAATAGTTTATATAAAAATAGTTATACCCTGTGATGTAATCACCATCATCGGTAGTATAACCATTAATACATCTGTTCATTTCTTCATCCCAGAATTGATAGTATTCAGATGTTCCTGAAGGATATGAACAATAAGAGCCTGTATTCTAAAATTGAATACAGGCTTGTCTAAACTTATTGCTATTTAATATTTTTTTCTAGAAGTCTATCATATTTTTTCCAGGTGTAGTTTTGATCTTCATCAACTCTATTTACTTTTGTTAATAACTCTAAAAGATAGAGCTCATACTGTTGGTCTTCGTCGCCATATAACGCTCTTAATATATCTTTCATACCTTTAGAATTTTTATTTTTTAATTAGTCCCTCTACCATCGAATCGAACCCGGACCTGGAGGGTTAGAGCCTCCCGTGCTACCACTACACCATAGAGGAAAATCGGGGAATGTTTAATGTCTATCCCCGTTAGACATATATTTTAAAATAAGTTCTTTAATTTATTCCAAAACTTAGTATGCCATTTAGATTTTTTTGTTGGTTCCTCAGCCATCTTTTCTTCTATAATTTCATAAACAGATTCTTTGATAGCATTTCTTTCAGCATTTGATTGTGCGATAGCTTCACCAACTGTCTGATTAGGATTTGTCAAATCTAAATAAACTTCTTCTTTCTTGGTATAAAATTTCTTCTTTTTCATAGTTTCTTTATTTTTTTCTGTAAAACGTAACTTTATTTTTTATGTTGCTAGTTACTGTACTTTTTTTACCAACTCGTATGGATTAATTTGAGAATTACCTTTAACTTTAGTATTATCAAGCTCTTCTGCTTTAACAGACTTTTCTAGAAAATCTATAGTTTGCATCGTACCTTTTACTTTCTCAAATCCTGCTAATAATTTACCTATCTTAGTTTCATCTAGTTCTTCCTCTAAAGAAGATTCATAGTAATTACTAATAGTATCTAATTTATTCATAATAGAAGTCAGCATCTTGAGATTTCTAGTATTAATAAGCTCTTTATATTCATCTCTACTTATCTATTCCTCTAAAGTAAGACAGTAATTTTCATCTTTAAATATTCTTTCTTTTAACTTTCTTTCTCTAAGCTCAGTACTACTAATACTCTTTACATATGGGCTATTCCAGTAATCACATAATATAATAAATTTTACTACCTTATTAGCGTGAGCTTTAGTAGGATCTTTATCTAGATTCCATAGTTTTTCAAATGGTGGTAGTGCCCATAAATCAGCATGTACTACTACTTCACCACCAACTATATCAAAGAAATGTAGCATATTTAATTAAAACATTCGCAAGTATCACAACAACTATTGCATTCACAAGCTTTGTCTTTTGCTTCTCTTTTCTTCTCTTCTGCAATAGTTCTTTCTAAGAAATCACCGAAGTAAGTTCCTGGAATAATAAAATACTCTAAATCAAATCTATCCCCGGGTGAATACAAACAAATAAGTAAGTCTCCTTTATTAGCCTTTATAGTTTTGCCATCAATAATCACATTACAATCATCTTTGATGAACATACCTTTATTGACAACTTGCATGTGATATTCTGTTACTTGTTTATTATCATCGACAGCAATTACAGTTCTTGCATTTTTACAAATATATAAATCCATAACTCTATTATTTTATTTCTACTTTATCTGCTTCTCCAAATCCTTTCGTATCTCTTTCTGTTTCACTAAGTTCTTCTACAAATACTGGTTCTAAGATACTACAAGGTACTATTAATAATTGAGCAAAAGCTTCACCTACAGAGTAAACAGTTGGAACAGCATCTGTTGTTACTTTAAATTTAGCCATTAACTCTCCTCTATAACCAGAGTCAATTACGCCAATAGAGTTTGCTAAAGTAATAGATCTATTAGATACTGAAGACTTCATACAAAGTAAACCTACATATCCTTCAGGAATCTCTACGGCAATATCTGTGTGATATACTAATACTAATTTACCACTATTGTCTACTTCTTGTGTCATACGAGTAGAGTACAAATCCAAACCTGCATCTCCTGCTGTAGCTCTAGTAGGTAACTTACCTTCAGACTTTTTAATCTCTTCTGTTCCGTCTTCCTTCTTTACTGAATAATCTAATTTCTTAAATTTTAACTGTTCCATATTATTTATTTAATTGTTGTTCTACTTCTTTATATGTATCTTCTAATCTACTAATAAGTTTGTCTACAATGCTATTTTTAGCGTCTTCTATATTGCTTACTATATCACTAGATAACACAATTCCTTTAATTTTCTCATCGTCATTTTTTAATACTACATGTAAAGTTGGAATTCCTATTCTTTGTTTAGTCTTAGGATCTATACTTTGAGTTTTCCACCATATCGTTTCCATTTTACTACTTTTATTTTGTTAATGACATTTCATCAAGTATACTATTACAGCTATCCACCTTTTCTTTTATTCGCTCATCTAAAGCTTTAATTAACATTTCAGTAGTAGCGTTTTTGAAAGTTTTATACTTACTTATCCAAAGCATAGCTATAGCATTCCATGCTACTTGAGCGAGATGTCTGCAACCAGTTTCTTCATCGAACTCTTCTCCTTTTTCATAACAAAGTAAATGTCTAAGTAATGCAGCTTTATATCTTTGTAAACCGTTAGGCAAATTCTGCCAGTTATTGTCTCCATATTTCTTAGATCCTGCTGTATACACAGCGACAATATCTTCTATTTCAGGTAATGGAAGTAAGTCCCATCTAAGTTTATTATCTTTGAAATCGTTCTTTTTAGATACGTTCTTGTTGCTTTTTATCTCTTCTTCTTTCATAGTCTATTATTGTTTTAGATATATTACCTGCTGACCAACCAACTAAGTAAGCATAAGCTTCATTACCTTCTGAGAAGTCTTCTCCATATATACCACCTACTTCAAAGAAGTAATCTGCTACATGTACTGCTTCATGTGATATTACATTAACATCAATCTCATCAAATATTATAGTAAGTACTCCCATTTCTCCTGTACTATTTTCCATTACTGGATAACATGCGGCATAAGCTTTGTTTTTGTCTTCTGATAATAACAGTTCGATATCTTTAACGCTTTCATCAAATCCTTTAATGTTCTTTTTAAATGTGAACTTATTTATTAGTTTATTTAAAGGCTCATTATAATCTAATACTGTTACCCATAACTTACCAGGAAAGCTGCATTCGTATTTATCTATTTTCATACTTTTAATAGTCTATTATCTTGCATTGCTATAAATAGCAACATGTCATTCATTAATACAGGATCGAAATATATCTCTCTAAGAGATTGTAGTCTATATAGTGGTTCTAGACACTCTTCTATAAATGTGTGCATATTACTTATAAATTAGTTCTTTTAATTCATTAGCTAACTTCTGAGCATCAGGATGGGCTGCTTTACTACATCTCAGTTCAAAGAAGTGTTCCCAATCACTTTCAAAGCCTGTCATTATTAACTCTGTTTTAAGCATATTAGGTAATATGCATCTAGCTTCTTGAGGATATCTACCTTGATCTAATAGACTAAAGTATAAGTTTTCACATTCTTGTAAATATTTCTCTACTCCTCCGTGTTTATTAAAACTAGTCTTAGAGTACCAGCTAGGTATAATGAAAGTAAGTTCATTACCGAATTTATCCTTACTATAGTTACAGTAACGAGTACTTTCTTGAGCAAAACTAAATACACGATGTCTTACAAACTCATGACTTACTCCTCTATCACATATAAACTTAACAGTAATCCGTTTCTCATGGAATTTTGTAGGTTCTACTTGATACTGCAAGTCATCTAACTTATTATTCTCTACTAGCACACGCATATTAGTAGTTATATAGTAAAATAAATCATCCTCATTTACTTTAGAGTATTTATTCCTAACATAGAATATAGGGTCTCCAATGTTCGCAGCTGTCTTAGCTATAGTAAGATAAACAGTACCATGTTCAAGCATAGCTCCATGACCTGATTTGATCATTCTATCTGTAAACTCTTTAGCTGAAGTAGAAGTAACTTTATCTTCAGATTTATAACAAGTACGACCAGCTAACTCTATTTGCTTATAAACTCCTTCTATACCGTTACCTTGTATTAATAGTTCTACTTTACTTTCTATCAGTTTCATCGTCTTTAATTATTACGTTATTTACTTGTTGCTTTAAAAACCATACTGGCCCTTCTTCATCTTCAAGTAAGAAATGACTCTCATCTTCATCAATGATTTTTAACCTGTAAGTTATTGTTCCTTTTTTACCTCTACTTTGTTCTACAATTTCTGCATATCTTTGCATTTGTATAATTTTTTTAGTTTCAGTTTAAATAAGTAAGCAAACATTATGTCTTTTTTATCAGCATTGTCAGCTATAATTTGTTTAGCAAATTTGAAAGGGCTGTTACATATAACTTCTATTACTGGGTACGGTAGATTATACTTGTTTGCTAGTTCTGAGTAGATCGATATCTTTTTTCTTTGTTGTATTGACATAGTTAGGATTACAATCTAATTGAGAGTTTTGAATAGAGTTAGGTCTTATACTATTAACCAATACCATAATATCGTTAAAATCTAAGTTAATATTTCTTCTAAGCAGTTCATATAATTTTGATTTCTCTGATTTACTATATGGTATAACTGGAATATAACAATCCATATCAAAATCTGGTCGATTCTTTATTAGGTCTATTATAGACTTAAACCAACTATGATAGGTTATCTTTACAATAAGACCATCTGGATATAGTATATGTGTTGTATTATTCTTCATTGTTTACTTTAAGTATAATAGTTATCTGCACTCTATCTTTAATTATTTCAGGTATAAGTATTTTATTTACTAACCATTCATTATCTATTTTCCCTTTTACTAGAAGTCCTTGCTCTTTGAATTTACTTAAATACCTACTTAAGTTATCAGGGGTAATACCTAAAGTATGAGTAATGTATTTTCTATTCTCAGTACTAATCACGCTTTCACTAGTACCAGGGAGTTTTTGCTTATTTATCTACAAATCTACTAAAGTAGTAAGCAATTGTAACTCCCTGTCTGGTAGTTGAATAATACCATTTAAGGACTTTAAGAATTCAGAATATAGATCTTTCTTCTTACATTCCTTAACTAGTTTATTCATTTATTAGTTCCTCAATTTTAGTTAGTACCTTGTTCATATTAAAGTAAACAGTATCAGCTTCTACTTTTACACAAGCTGGTAAGTTACCTTCGTTATATTCATCAATCAAACTATCGTGATCTTTCTTATACTGTTCTTTAGCTTCATAGATAAAGTTACTAATACTAGTTAGTTTATCTTTTGCAAATTCTTCTTCTTTCGTTTCTGAGTTAAATTCTTCAACAAACTTTGCATCAAATAGTGTGTTAATAATATCGGGGCTGACACACATATTACGATTGCTATACACATCAACGCACTCTGATGTGCTATCCATTTCAAAGTATCCTTCAGATGTTTCATTGAAAATATCTCCTTTTTTGGCACAACCAAATTCTTTAATAACTTTATACTGTTTCATATTATTAATATTTAAATTTTTCTAAGAACTTTGAACTCATAGATCTTTTATATCTTTCTATCTTTTCAAAATTCTTTTTACATTCTTCATAACCGTCTGAATAACCTTTGTTATAACCTATATTTCTACAATGTATGCATGAAATAATACTTACTACGGTTATAATTAGTATCATAATCATTGTTACCATATGCTTATATAACGCAGTATATGTAAATGGTTATAATATTTAACATTTATTAAGTAAGTATACTATATAAAAATACCCAGAGCTTTTAACCCTGGGTATTTAGAATGTAAATATATGAATAAAATTTTTTATAGTGCAGATGCGACGACTAAGCTCGCACGGACACTCTTAAATAATTACTTTTTTTCAGCAGACTCAACTGCAATTACATCGTATGGTTTAACCAGTTGCGAGTCTTTGAATAGATCAAAATTCTTAGCAAATTTAGATACATAAACTATAGTATCGCCAAGCTTAATGTCTATATCGTTAGCTTCATTTATTGCCTTGCTAGTAGGTAAAGATATAACAATACCTCTTGAAAATTCTGAATCTACTTCTTTAGTGTGATTTTTAGTTTCATACTTGTTGAAACCTTCTTCATCTTTTTCACCAGTAGGTATCTGTTCTGTATATTCTACAGTAACCTTAGTAACAGGCAATGGTTTTACTAGTATATCTTTCTTAAATGAATATTTAATGCTATCTACTACTGTCTTAAGTACTTTATCTTCCATAAAATAAAATTTTCTTTATTAAACGTATTAATCGTCTATATGTTGCAATTTCCTCTTGAAAATGTTACCTTGTCTACACAATGCTATACGTTCTGGATACTTTGAGCAATCCAATTTGTTGTAGAAAGCACAACCAACGCATGCTCCTTCACTAATTTCTGGTACTGCTAAATAAGTTTTCTTCTGAAAATGATACTCTGGATAGTTCTTTTTGTTATTATCTTGTGCCATACTAACTAATATTTTAAGGGTCCCTATTTTAATATACCCAGAGATAGGGAATAATTCTGCTGACTTTTACGATTCAGACCTACGTTGAGCAGTTCTAATGGTATGCTTAGGTGGCTACGATCCTTTGTACTTCAGGAATGTTTCTTTACATCTTCTTTGAATTCTTTGTATAACTATTCAGTAAATGTGTACTCTATTTTACCTGGTATAGTAAAAGTTCTATAATCATCGTTGTATCTAGCTTTTTTACTTATATTAGCTAAGTAAATGCAGTTAGAATATTGCTAGTCTTTCTTTCTAATGTAATAGTAATTCATGATTCTGGTATTATAAATCCATATGATTTCATTAGTATTATCTAAGTAAGAGTACTTAGTTTAATTACTTGGTTAGCTATAAAAGTTACTTCTTTACTAGTATACATGTTACTATAATATTAAGTAAGTAGTAGTTGCATTTACTTACTTATACTACTTACTGTATTTACTGTGTTAGACTGTACTAATACAGTAACGTATTACTAGTCATATTTGTTGCTTATTATGATAAATTGTTAACACTTTTTATGAAAGTTTATGTATGTTTAATAGCCAAAATTTAACAAAAATTATATATATTAAAA
>ERZ791919.115-NODE-115-length-100086-cov-9.585618_pt1 | contig 100086 bp, 84 predicted proteins | sample MGYA00510137_ERZ791919 | MGnify/ENA primary metagenome ERZ791919 (study PRJEB30046, sample SAMN00792059) | human gut metagenome | study: EMG produced TPA metagenomics assembly of the A metagenome-wide association study of gut microbiota in type 2... | reverse complement strand
TGTTTGGCTATCGTTAGATTGCGTAAACGGAAAGTATTTGTGGGCTTTGCCCACAACCCACGACCTTTGAAAAGGTCGACCAAACTTTTATAATTGTTTGGTAAATCATTTCGCTAAACAATAATTTATCTAAATGAATATTATTTTCAAAACTGAAAATAATAATATCGGTGATGAAAAATGTATAAAGATATGCCGTTAGGCTTTGTAAATGCACTTGCAAAAAATGAAAGTGCAATGCAAAAATTTGCTCAAATGGAAAAAGACGAAAAGGAAATCGTGCTTGAAAAAGCGCACAATGTTTCATCCAAACAGGAAATGCAAAACCTCATCAACAGCATAGGCTCATAACTAAAGACGGTCTTTCGACCGCCTTTTTTTCTTTAAAATAATTTATAAATTTGAACTGTTATCAAAGCGTTTTCGTAAAAGTTTTAAAGCCTTGGTTTCAATTCTGCTTACATACGAACGGGAAATATTCAGTTTCTGTGCAATCTTTTTCTGCGTAAGCGGCTCGCTCCCGTCAAGTCCGTAGCGCATAACAATTATCATTTTTTCCCTTGGTGAAAGTTCTTCGTTAATAAACTGACCGAGCTTTTTACTGTTGAGTTGAAAATCAATCTGCTCAAGTATATTGTCATCAACCGCCATTATATCAAGCAAAGTCAGCGGATTTCCGTCCTTATCGCTGTCAATCGCTTCGTTGAGTGAAATATCCTGCGCCGTCTTTTTAGCATTACGGAAATGCATTAATATTTCATTTTCGATACATCGTGACGCATAACTTGAAAGCTTAATTTTTTTGCTTATGTCATAGGTATTTATCGCTTTTATAAGTCCGATAGTGCCGATTGACACAAGATCATCTTGTTCACTCTGATTGCCGTAATATTTTTTTATAATGTGTGCCACAAGCCTTAAATTATGTTCAACAAGAATATTTCTCGCCTCTATATCCCCTTTTGCACTCCTCACAAGATACTCGTGCTCCTCTTTTTCGGAAAGAGGTTTTGGAAAAGAGCCGTTTCCGCAGATATGAAGAATAAAAAAGCAAAGGTACTGCCCCAGAAAATTAATTAATTCAATCAAAAAATCACCCCTGACAATGCTTATAATCGGATTTATACCTAATTATAAGTATTCAGTCAGGAGTGAGATTTTGCTTGTACCCACCTAAATATCGTAAGAAATAATTTTTTTATTCTTAATTACAATTTCTTTGTTGCAAATTTCTTTTGCCGCCATTTTATGAGAAATCAAAATACAAGTTTTATCTTTGAGTGTTTTAAGATTTTTAAGCAGTTGAACTTCTGTTTCGGCGTCAAGTGCCGAGGTTGCCTCATCAAAAATAATAATCGGAGAATTACAGTAAACCGCTCTCGCAATCGCAATTCTTTGTATCTGACCCTCCGACAAGCCCTTTCCGTTCTCACCCACGACAGTATCAAGTCCATTTGGCAATCTGCTGATAAAATCATAAGCGCAGGCAATTTTCGCAGACTCAATAATTCTTTCGTCATCGGGATTATTCGACACAAATGCAATGTTATCTCTGATTGTACCCGAAAGCAGAAAATTACCTTGCGGTACATACGAAAACATACATCTTATATTTTTATCAACAAACACATTTTCTCCGTTTGAAAGCGAAAGATAAATCTCGCCTTTATCGGGTGAAATTACATTAAGCAAAAGCTTTGTAAGCGTACTTTTGCCTATTCCCGAAATTCCCGCAAGCAATGCAAAATCACCTTTTTTTAGCACAAGACTTGTATTTTCAAGCACATTTTCTCTGCCGTAGCTGAAAGTAATATTATCAAAAACTATTTTTTCTGTCTTATCATACAGCTTTTCGGTATCGATTGCAGAATTATTTACCACATCTTCATTATCGAGATTTTCAATATCCATAAGTCGCTCCGCACTTGCAAGAGCAGAATAATATGACGGCAAAATACTGCTGATACCACGAACAGGGCCTTGAATTTGCGACACAAGCGCAAGCATAGAAGTCAATACACCGTATGTAATGGTATGGTCGCTGATTGCAAAAGCACCCCAAATTAAAGCATACATATATCCGAGGGCAAATATAAAAGAAAATCCGGTTGTGGCAACTATAGAGATATAATTTCTTTTTCGTTTTATTTTAAAATTATTTTGTTGCAAATTCATAGCATTTTCAGATACCTTATTTTCAGCGCCAAAAACTTTTACCACAAGCAGACTTGAAAAAATCTCTTGAAAAAACGACCTTGTCTTACCGTCAGATTCCTGTACCGCCTTATGCAATGTTTTCATTTTTGACTTAAAAAGCAGCACAACAACAAACATCAGCGCACCGCCGAAAACAAAAACAAGGCTGAAAGTTTTATCAATAGCAAACAGTACAACAAAAACACCAACCAATTTTACGATAAAATACACCATATTCGGCACTATAGAAATAATCGAACTGACTAAAAACGACACATCGCTTGTTATTCTGTTAAGTAGTTCGCCGGTGTGTATGCTTGAAATCTCATTATATTTTTTTCTGATAATGTTATCGAAAATATCTTGTTTAATAGAAATTTCAAGTTTTGACGATACATTGAAAGTCAGCACCTTACTTATAATTCTTATGACAAGCTGTGCGATCGTAAGTGAAATAAGTATAATTGCGAAATACACAATTCCGCCGACATCAGAGTTAACCGCCGAATCCACAATACCCCTCGACAAAGTAGCGACCGCAACACCGAGATATGCCATTCCGCCGAAAATAACAGACATAATTATAATACCGAAAACCTGTGGTTTGGCTTTTTTTACTATCCACTTATTGGTTTCGGAATCAAGTATTTTTTTCAGCTTTTCCATAGCTATCTCCTGTCAGTTAAAAATTTTTCGCAAATTTCCGCCGATTCAATATTCATATTGCATTTTAGCAAATAGAAATAATTTTCCTTAATCAACTTATCAGCCGTATTTAACATATATCCCGCATATTCATCATCAAGAGAAAATTTAATCGTATTTTTATATATTCTTGAAAAAATACTGTTTTTGTCAAGGACTTCAATACTGTTCTCCTCTCCCCTTTCAAGAAAAATAATGCCGCCAAGTTTTGCACGGATATTTTTATTTATGCCCGTTCCACCGTCAAAAGGCGAACCGTATACATACCAATCATTGTCAATAAATCTGATAATCGGTTTATCATCATTGATTATCTGTACATTTTCAGCGCCGAATTTTTTTATCCACAGTTTTGTGTGCGTTGACTTGCCCACTCCCGAATCGGCAGAAAAAAGATACGCTTTGCCTTTATAAAGGATTGCAGACGAATGGAGAAATATTGCATTATATTTCAAAATTTTTTTATTGAAAACATCTGACATAAAAATACATTCCAATTCACCGATAGAAAAGAGCATATTCTCGTTGTATTTTTCACGCAGAAAATCTTCTTTGACTGCAAGTTTAATTTGAGCAGGTTCGTTGCCCGAATACTCATAATTCTTTGCATTTTTTTCAAATGTCGGAAATTTAGGTCTTATATCGCTTATAATATCAGCAATTTTGTAAATCGGCATAACATCACCAAATTTTATTATATAACAAAATCTAAAAATAAGCAAGAAAAAGCACAGGTGTTGCCACCTGTGCTTAAGTTTAATAATTTAGTTTTGACCGTGAGCGATAAATGTCTGAATTGCTGTAGCATCAATTACATCAATAATTCTGTCTTTGTTAAAGTCGGCAGCCTTAACAGCGTCATCTGTTAATACAGACTCACCTGCAATGTAACGCTGTAGAAGTGTTACATCATTAACATCTATCTTGCCGTCAAGATTAACATCACCCGAAATCACCTTTTTATCAAGATGAACAAAAGGAATGTTGTTCTGCTCGGCATAGCTTTCTGCAACTGTATCGTAATAGCCATATAAAGTTAGGTTAGGACAGTTGTAAAAAGCACCGTTTGCAATGTCTGTAATGTTCTTTGAAAGTGTAAGCTCGGTAAGTGCAGAACAGTTATAAAAAGCATAGCTGCCTATTGATTTAACTGTACTTGGAATATTAATCTTCTCAAGCGATTTACAGTTACCGAATGCCTGCTCGGGAATTACTGACACATTGCTGTAAATAGAAACATTCTTTAAAGATGTGCAATCCTGAAAAGCAAACTCGCCAATGCTGTTTAGCCAACCGGGAATTATAATTTCCTCAATAGAACTGCAAGCGTAAAAAGCATATTTGCCAATGCTCTTTAAAGACATAGCGTCTGTAAATGAAATGCTTGTAAGCTTAGTATTGTTTGAAAATGCACGAGGAGCAATTTTTGTTACAGGGTAATCACTGATTGTGTTCGGCACTACAATATCGGTAGTACGATTATTATAATCATATCCGTAAATTACCGCCTCAGAATTTTCAATCAAATAATAAAAACCGTCTTTACTTACAAGGTATGAGTCTGCACTAAACTGAACGGCAGACATTAAAAGCAATGATAAAGCTAAAACAAAAACAGAAAGTTTTTTTGCAATGGTTTTAATCATAAAAATCACCTTTTATAGTAAGGCAGTCAAAAGACTGCCTTACCAAAATTATGTGTTATTATTAGAGGTCGCCCTCTTCACCGCCGGATTCGTAACCTGGATTCTCAGGATTGCTATATTTTAAACCAGGGTCATCGGTTCCGCCACCAGCAAGAATATCCTCAAAAGAGAATTTTTGAATCTCAATTTCAGGGGAAATATAAGATTTTTTCATAATTGCCTCCTTTTCTATTGCTTAACCTTCATATGTCTTATTGCCAACATTGAAGAATTTGAATTCCTGAGGAGCAGAAACGCTATATTCATCAGTAGTAGCATTGTAAATGTATGAGTAAGCAAGTATTGTGAGATTCTGGTTGTTTTCAGTGTTGTTTACATTCCAGCTATATTCAAGTCTGTTCTTGTTATCAAGATTTTTCTTGTTAAGCTTGTAGTTGTAAACCTTAGCGTCACCCATTGTCTTATCTGATGAGTTGCCGCTGTTAAGAGCCTTAACTTTTGCAAGTAAATCAGACTCATCTACTGTGAACTTATCAGTAGCGTCAGCAGCTGAACTGTGTTTGCTGTTTACAACAAATACTACACCGCAAACTACATCATTATTAATGTCAGCACAAAGCTTTTTGCCGTTGTAATTATAAGAAACTGCAAAGTCAGCATATACCTTATCTCTGCCTGAATCATACTGGTTTCTTGAATACTCAAGGAACTGCATTGTAGCAGATACGCTTAACTTAGAAGCATCTACATCATTCTTACCGTAGCAAGCAGTAATGAGATAATTGTCATAAGCAAGGAAGTTAAACTCTCTTGTATAACACTTAGCTACTTCAATGCCGTTGCTGTCATCAGTCTGGATTGTCCAGTAACTGAACTTTTCACCATTAGCATTTGTTTCAGGAGCAACAAAGAGGTAATCCTCATCATTAGAACTCTGAGTTGTTGGGCCTACAAGATTCTTAGGTGTAACGAGTGAAGCATAGTTTACTGAATATGTCTGCTTTGGCTTACCATCGCCTAAGTCGGCTGTAACAGTTACAAAACCGTTGTCATACTTAGCTGGAACAGTAGCTGTTACTGAGAGCATAGCGTTGGTTGTAGAATAAACAACATTGTTAAGATCCCAAGTAATTGACTGAACGAAGTTGTCTTCATATGGAGCAACCTTTAAGAGGAATGATTCCTTGAATTTATACTGACCATCTACATAATCAAAGTACTTGTCAATGTCAGAACCGTAGAATGTACCGTTTACTGTGTAATTTTTCCACCAATTCTTATCAATAGCACCTTCAGGAATCTGCTCCTGATTAAAGCCGTTAGTATTGTAATACTTTCTGCTCTCGTAGCCAAGATACTTAAATGTTACATTGTAGTTAAATTCATCGGCAGTAAAGTCAGTGTAAAGATTTATTGTATTAGTATAGAACTTATTATTAGGAATATCATATATCTCAGAAAGCTGAATTTCTACTGTATTGCCTATTTCCTCATAAGTATAACTGCCTGAATTATTTTTCTGATAATATGATTTACCAACATCACAATGATTATCTGCTACAGAATTGAGTTTAATTGAGATTGTGTAATCAGTACCATTAGCAGCATTTGCTACATAATCCTCAATAATACTCTTAATGTTGCCGTTAGCCTTAAGAGTTAAGCTACTTAAATCACCGGTTGTAGTAAATACCGGAGCAGTTTCACCATTCTTAGTAATAGTAAGAGTAAATGTTGTTTTACCATTACCCTTACCGGCAACAGGATTTTGATTTGGAGCTGTATTGTAAGGATTGTAATTAAATGTAATATTTGACTTAACCTCAGGCAACTTAAGATCTGAATAGTAGTTAAGAGCCATTACAGTCTGCTTGTCATTAACAAAGAGGTCTGAAATCTTAACCATATAAGTTATAGTTGCAGGACCAGCAGCAGGACATTCCTTATCGTAAAATTTACCGTTATCCTCTTTCTTCAATGTAGAAACACCATTTAAAACACTTGGATAATAGAAGTTAAGGAAGTGTGACTTAGCATATGACTGAGTATAGAGTGTTACCTCAATATAAGAACCATCATTTTTGTTTACAATATTTTCAAGTGTTACAGAACCGGCATCACTCTGTGTAGCAACAGCCTGAGAATCAACAGCATTGCCCTTAGCATCAAACACTTTAGCTTTTACAGAGAAAATACCAAGACCGTTATGTGAATCAGGACCTGTATATTTTGAATGAGTTATTGTTACAAAACCTGTAGGATATGGCTCATACATTGCATAAAGCTCTGTATTTGTACCTACAGTATAAGTTGCGTTAAGGTCTGTAAGGTTAAGATCTGTGTAACCTGTAACTTTACCGTCTGCACCATACTTTGGTGTAGCCCAACCTATAAACTTATACTGAGTACCGTTAGTAGCGTTCAATGTAATGATTGTATTTCTTTCTACAGAATCAGAAGCTAAGTTAGTGTGAGAAGAACCAATACTATCCGTATAGTCAAAGGAAGCTGAGCCGCCTGTTACCTTACCGGTAATTTTAGAATCACCAGAAGGCTTATCAACTGTCCAAGCATCATTTTCAGAATTTCTGTAAACGATACCAACATTTACATCCAGCTTATCGGTAGAACGAGCATAGTACCAACGACCGTCAATACGATAACCTGTGTTAATTTTATCAACAGATGTTGAAGCATCCATTCTGATTTCATAAGAAATTTTAGCACTGTTATACTGTAAACCTTCATTTACAATAGCTTGATATGCTTCTGTCTGCTCAGAAGGAGCTGCCTCAGTAAAGTTGCCGTGTTCGTCAACAGAACCTCTTGGAATAAAGTCAGATGGCATGCCCTGAGTAACATAATCTCCGGCGGAATTATATACATACCAAATAGTTGACCATTTGTTATTAATTGTACCTATTTGCATACTCTGGTTACCAACAGAAATAATCTGGAGTGGTTCAGCAGTATTAAGGCCGGTATTATTATTATTCTTAGCAGTTTCATTTGTATAACCAAGAATACTTACAAGCTCACCGTCAATGTTGGTAAGATCTTCATAATCTGTAGCAGTTTTATCAATAATTGTAGTACCTGCCATAGGTTTGTTATTTGTAGCATTATTAACAAGTAACTTCTGGTTTGACTCGGTTTTATCAGCGTAATACTTTACATCAAACTCAACGGTATCGTATCCCATACTGGTAAGCTTTTCAAAGTCATCATAGTCGTATGTCTGGTTATTATGTAACTGAACTTCGTTTAAGAAGAGCTTATGAACATCTTCGTTTTCGTAGTAGTTGTTATTAGTAATACCTAATACCTGTTTGGTTTTATCACAAGTAAATTTACCGTTAACATTAGTATAAGCATACTTAGAAACCTTAGCGGCAAATCTGCCCTGAGAGTCACGCATCATAAGCTGACCGGGATAAGCACCGTCCATATTAATGTCTGTATCATTATACCAAGAATAAATTGAAATTGAATTTCCCCAAGGTGTCTGGAGTGACTCTGGAGCATTGATGTAGATAGTAATATAGTTACCGTCTGCCTCAATTATTTTATTATAGTAAATTGGAGTGATTTCAAGATCCTTTGTTACAGTAATAGGTGAAGCAGTCTGATAAACATTATTGCCGTTATCTACTACATCTACCTTTTCGCCGTTTACAACAAAAGCATATACATAATAGCCAAGGTCTGCCTCTTCTTTGTTTACAGTACATGATACAGTAATCTGCTCTTTATCATTAACAACATAAAGATTATAGAAATCCTTAACACTTGTTTTAAGAGGTTTGTCACCACTCAACAAGGAAATAGTTGTTGTACCAAATTTATGACCAACTTGGCTACCCATTGTAGCGTAAACCTTATGAGAATTAGCCGGAGCTACAAAATATGTACCATTGATGATATATGTCTGTGTTTTAGAATTGTAAGTTACCTCGATATTAGTAATATCGTCAGTATTTTGGAACTGAACCAGTGGGAAATAATTTCCACCCCAGTCTTTATTTTTAACATCTTTTACATAATTCTTAAAGTTATCATCAACTTCCACCTTAAAGGTGCTGTTGTTAGGAACTAAACCAGAATTAGTACCGTCTTTTGAGAAGGATAAATACTGAGTATTATTTGATGAAATTGCAGAAACAGGGAATGTTACAGAATATATACCATTGTTCTCATATACTGGATAGTTTGTTTTATATTTACCAGCGCTATCCTGAGAAAGATTCTGATCAGAATCCGATAACATAAACTTCCAATCTGAAAGAGTGCCCGAGTGCTCTTCAAAAGTTGCAGTTACCTTTACATCGCCAACGACATTAATTGTAATTGAAGTTGAGAGTGAGTCCTGACCAGTTGCAAATACTACATTGCTTTCATTGTCAAATTCCCAACCGCTGAATACATAGTCTTTGACTGCATTAGCTTTAAGTGTGATAGTTGAGTTAGACGCAACAGGAATAGCAGAAGAAGTTTTGCCTTCGGCAACTGTGCCAGCTGTACCGTTGTAAGTATAACTTACATTACCACCCTTATTGCTTGCAACAATAATGTTATGGTTTTCAATCTTTTCATATGTAAGATAAACAGTTACTGTTGTGCCGGTTACAGAAGAAGCATCAAGAGTATAAGTATCACCAGTAGAGAACTTACCTTCAAACTTCCACTTAGGGAAGTAACCGTCAACTGACTTAGCTTTGAATGTTACAGAAGTGCCGGGTTTTGCATTTACAGACTGAACAGTTTCGTCAGTATTTGTTACAATATTGCCTGTGTCGTTATCTGTGTATGAAGAAATGTAAGCTGCACTGTCATCTACAAGGTCTGCATTTAATTCAACAGATACAGGATCGGCAACAGCATATTCCCACTTAATTTTACCGTTACTAATTCCGGCAGTAATGTCAAATGTAATTTTAATTTCTTTATTTGCCTGATCAAGAATACCCCACTTATCAGCATCGCTTGTTCCACTTGTTACAATAGTTTTAGTAGAATAGGTATTTGCTTCAAGTATTTCATATCCTTTAGGACAATATACTTTGTTTGTAGATGTATCAGTAACAGTAACATATAAATTATCTGTAGGTGTCATCGTACATGTATAAATACCATCAGATTCTTTGATAAATTTACGGGTATCATCTGTAGTTAAATTACCATTCATCCAACCTGTTACATAGAATTCATGATCTTTTTCAGTAGTAATATCAATAGTAACATCATCAGTACCGGCAGCTAAAGTATAAGTACCGTTTGTACCAAGATCAGTGCTACCCTGCATTACTTTTGAAAGTGAATAGCCACTGTTAGGTTCAACTGTAAGTGTATAAGATTTATCATTATCAACAGTTACAGCAGTGCCGCTTTTGAGAGTAGTGTCACCAAGATTTACAGTTGCATTGCTGAAATTTACGGTAACAGTATGTGAAGTTTCTGAATCCCAAGTAGGCTTTGACCAAGACGAACCATTCCAATACTTATCTTTAATAGTATCAATAAGAGTCCATGTTTTATTAATAATTGCTACAGATTTTTCTTGCGTTGAACCGCTATAAATTTGAAATTGAAGAGTATTAAGTCCGCCCCAATCACTATAATATCCAACATCAGCTGTATATACTGTTTTTCCGTTAATTTTTTTGGTGTACTTAGTAGCATCAACTTGCTTCCAAATATTAGCACCATCTCCGCTTCCGCCATACTGCGTATTAGCTTTTAAGGTATAGCCAGATTTCAGCGAACCATCGGAGTTTATGTAACTGCTAAATTCGCTTATAGAATCAAGAGTTGTATAAACAGTAGCGGTTGCTTCATTAGCCGCATTCGAAGTAACCATACCGACAAGCATAGTCGAAAGCATCATCATAACAGCAAGCACAATAGAAATCGACTGTTTGCCAATACGCTTGAAATTCGTTTTCATTTTTATTACCTCCATTAAAAAATTGAAACATATGAGCCGAATAAGTCTGTACCGTCCGAGAGGGAAGTTTTGCTTTGACGGCGACCGCTTTTACCGACTGACCTTCGGTGAATTTGCTGTATTCGGCAGTCAGACCGTATACTAACCCATAATTTTATTCTTTTATATTATAACATTTTTAGGTTTTTATTTCAATATTTTTTTGATGTTTTGTCGATTTTGACATTTCTTTATTAATTATATACAAAACAAATATATAATTATTGTGCAATAATAATATTTTAAATTACTTCAAAGAATTATAATTTTATAAATTTTTTATAAAAAAAAATTTTTGGTGTCAATATGCATAATTTGCATTGGTTTTGCAGTTATTTATTATAACCGCACTTTTTTAGCAATATTTTTCACAATAAAGCATTATAACAAAAGAAAAAGCCTTGCCGAAATCGACAAGACTTTTTAAAATTATGGCGGAGAGAAGGGGATTCGAACCCCTGGTACGGTGATTACCGTACACATGATTTCCAATCATGCTCCTTCGGCCAGCTCGGACATCTCTCCAAAGACAATGCCTATTATATCAAATACGCAAAAGAAAATCAAGACTTTTTTTAAAATTAATAATACTTATTATTCGCTTTCCCTTAATACCTTGTTAATATAGTTAAGCACACGCTTTTTGTCTGCGCTCCACAAGGGGGCTACAAGTATTTTTTTATCTCCGTCACCCGTAAGCCTGTGTATTACGGTGGTTTTTGGGATAACTCTAAGGCATTTTACAAGTATATCGGCATATCGTTCGAGCGACAGAACGGGCACATTGCCCTTTTCGTATTCATCGCATAAGTCGGTATCCTTTAATATGTGCAAAAGCTGTAACTTAATTCCGTCGGAACATTTGCCCGCATATTCAGCACTCTGCACTATCATATCTTCCGTTTCGTTAGGCAAACCGATTATAATGTGCGTTATTACGCTTATGCCCTCCTTGTGCAGGCGCTTAACCGCATCATCATACACGCTTAAGTCATATCCACGGCGAATATAGTCTGCCGTGCTTTTATGAACTGTCTGCAAGCCGAGTTCCACCCACACAGGCTTTATTTTATTAAGTCTTGAGAGCAAATTTACGGTTTTGTCAGGCAGGCAGTCGGGACGGGTAGCGACCGACAAAGCGACAATTTCATCGGGTTCTATAGCCTCGGTGAAGATTTTTTCAAGGTACTCAACGGGCGCATATGTATTTGTAAACGGCTGAAAGTAAGCAATAAATTTTTTACAATCGGTTTTTCTGCCGATTCTCTCTTTAGCCTCCCGAATTTGCTCGGTTATGCTGTGGTTTCTGTCGGCGGAAAATTCTCCCGAACCTCCCCTACTGCAAAAAATACACCCCCGTGTGTCTATTTTGCCGTCACGGTTAGGGCAAGTCATACCGCCGTCAAGAGAAATTTTATATACCTTTTCACCAAAGGTGTTTTTTAAATATTCGTTTAGAGAATAATAATACATAACTGCTCCGTTTTCGGTAAAATGCAAAATGACCGACTATGTCGGTCATTGCTTTGGTTAGAAAATTTAGAAGAGGAAAATCTATGAAAACTTCTTGTTAACTTTATTGTGCTTATATAATAACCTGCTTTTGTGACGATTATATGAATAGAAGTACAAAAAGATGTGAAACTTTGTGTGATTTTTTAAAAATCTTAATTACAGCTTAGAATACAGCTTGATATACTCAAGAAATTTTGCTGAAATTTCGTCTTCAAGTTTTTCAAATTCTTTGTCAATGCCGCCGTTAAAAAATTGCTTGGTATGAACTTGCATTGCGAATTGTAAATGTAAACATAGTTTATCTAAATAATTCCATATCAGAATTATATAAATCCTCTCTCGTAATATCGGCGTAAAATTCTTCACCCGCAGCATTTTCCAAAGCCTTGATAATAAGGTTCGGATTTGCGTTGTCGGTACTGCCTGCGGAAAGTACAATTTCAAGCTCGGCAAAATCACATTTTTCCGATAAAGAATAATTTTTAATGTTTTTCTTTAAATCAACAGTCTTGTAACCCGACTTTGACTTCTTTTCAAGCATAATTTCTTCGCTTTCCAAAAGTTCTTTCAGTGCGGTATATACTTTATCAGAGTTAAGATTATCACTGCTGATTTTCATATTAAACCTTGCATACGCAATTTTTCCGGCTTTCATAATCGGTTCTGTAACTGCAAAAACTCTTATGCCCTGCGGCAGGCAGGCATTAAGATTGTTGATTAATTCTTCATCGGAAATATCTTCAATCAATTTTATATCCATACACTCGTTAATTCCTCTGAATCCGAGTGAAAGCGGCAGAGGAAAAGTTGCGAACGGGTGCGGATTAAATCCCTCGGTATGCCATATCGGAGCTTTGCTCTTGTGCAATGCTCTTAACATACAGCGGTTAAGGTCGAGGTGCGATATATAACGGCACTCGTTATCTTTCTTAAACCAAACTCTTGCGTTTTTCAAAGCACACACCCTCCCCGTATTTTGCCGCACCGCAGTTGTTGCACTTCAAACGGCAATGCGGTGTTGTTGTATTTTCATATGCTTTTTTACATTCTTTAATAAGATAATCCTTAGTTACGCCGTAGTCAAGGTGATCCCACGGAAATACCTCGTCAAACGAGCGCTGACGGTTTGCGTAGAATGTCGGGTCAATGCCGCACTCTTCAAAAATATCAAGCCATTTCTGCAAGTCAAAGCAGTCGCCCCAACCGTCAAAATGAAAACCTTTTTCGCAGGCAATTTCCATTGCTTTACACAGCTTTCTGTCACCACGGGCAAATACCGCCTCAAGGTAACTTGTGTCGGCATCGTGGTAATTAAACTGAATCTTGCGGGTTGTAATGCTTTCTTTGATATGCTGTTGTTTAGCGTGCAAAGTAGGGATTGTGTCCTGTCCGTGCCACTGGAACGGCGTAAACGGTTTTGGCACAAATGATGACGCAGAAACTGTTACTCTTACACCTTTTCCCTTTGGCTTATTCGGGCAATTATAATAAGTATCGACTACAGCCTGTCCGAGGTCGGCAATTGCCTTTACATCGTCCATTGTTTCTGTAGGCAAACCGATCATAAAATAGAGTTTTACAGTAGTCCAACCGCCTGCAAAAGCTGTTGCGCAGGTCTGCATAAGTTCATCATGCTGAACATTTTTATTGATAACATCACGCATTCGCTGACTTCCCGCCTCGGGCGCAAATGTAAGTCCGCTTTTACGCACTGTTTTGATTTTATTCATAATATCGTCGGTAAAACCGTCAACTCGCAATGACGGCAGAGAAATACTGACTTTTTCGTCCTTACTCCACTCATTGAGTTTTGTAAGCAACGGCACAATCTGTGTGTAGTCGCTTGAACTCAGCGAAGAAAGCGACACTTCGTCATAACCCGTATTCTCACACAATGCTCTGCACTGCTTATTGATAACTTCGGGAGATTTTTCTCTTACGGGGCGATAAATAAATCCTGCCTGACAAAAACGACAGCCACGAATACATCCGCGGAAAATCTCCTGCACCGCTCTGTCGTGCACAATTTCCACAAGAGGAACTACGAAATTGTCGGGATAGTAGCTTTCGTCCATCTTTTTCATAAGGCGCTTATGAACAACAGACGGAGCGTTATGTTTAGGAATATACTTTTTAATTGTGCCGTCCTCGTTGTACTCAACATCATAAAGCGACGGCACATACACGCCCTCTATCTGTGCACATTCAATGAGAAACTGTTCTCTTGACTTACCCTCTGCTCTGCACTTTCTGTAAAGCTCCATAACCTCAAGGTCAACCTCTTCGCCCTCACCTATGAAGAAAAGGTCGATAAAATCCGCAATCGGCTCGGGGTTGCAGGTGCATGGGCCGCCTGCCACAACAATCTGCTTTAAGCCCGTACGCTCACAGGATTTAATCGGCACACCCGAAAGCTTAAGCATATTGAGCACATTTGTAAAACTAAGCTCATACTGCAATGTAAAACCGATAAAATCAAAATCCGATACAGGGTCGCCGCTCTCAAGTGCATAAAGCGGAATATTATTTTTAATCATTTCTTCTTCCATATCAATCCACGGCGCAAAAACTCTTTCACACCATATATACGGAATTGAATTAAACAAACTGTATAGAATTTTCATTCCGAGATGCGACATTCCCACTTCGTAGGTATCAGGAAAGCAGAAAGCAAACCTCACATCAACATCTTTTTTATTTTTTACGACTGCGTTAAGCTCTCCGCCAACATATCTGCCCGGCTTTTGAACCTTTAGCAAAAGTTTTTCTACTTCCTTGCTGACCATTGTATTACCTCCGTCAGAAATACCTGTTATTTTTAAAAACTAATGAAAGTATAATATAACCGCATACAAACAACAGCGAAAAATTATAATCCGAATTAAAAAGTATTATAAATCCCAACACCGCTATTGGAAATAATGCGATGAAAGTTATGATATTTACAGCCTTTTCCGCCGTATGACCTGTAAATCTGCGGCTAAGCAAAATATACAATAGCTGCCCGCCGTCAAACGACATTACAGGCAGTAAATTTAAAAGACAGAGCGACAGATTTACATAAGCAAATTTTAATAAATCTGTTCCATTACATAAGTATATCAGAAAAATAATAATAAAACAAATAAAATTAGCAAACGGTCCGAAAAAAACTATAAGAAAATTCTGTAAATCACCTCTTTGCTGTCGGCTTTCGTCATTTATTGCAATTTCAAACAAAGAAATGCTTATTTTCTTCGGTTTGCTGCCGAAAATCAGCATCATTAAAAGATGCCCCGATTCGTGAATGACCACAGCAAAACTGCACATTACAAATCCGCCGAATATATCAAGTATAATACAAACGGCAATCAGGCAGAGCAATGTGTATGAAACACTGAATTTAATATTAAACAGTTCAAACTTCATCGTCTGTCGCAGTACCGAAAATTTCGGATAAATTGTAATCGTCGGGAGTATTTTCGGCTATAATTGATTTGTTAAGTTCGCCGTAATACCATTGACGGGCAGCAGTGTAAAAATCGCCGCCGACAGTTTTTATAACAAACGCAGCCAAAGCAAGCAATAAACATATTATAAGCTGCATCATAACAAGGACTTGCGTATTGTGAGATTTTTTACGCTTTTGCGGCGGTAATTCTGTATTTTGAGGGCTTTCCTCTTCCGTTTCCGTATGCGCAGGAGTTGAATATTCGGGGCAAGAGGCACTCTGCCAACCGTCATCGTATGTAATTTCATTTGTAAAATTTTCTTCTGTCAAAACAACCACCTCAATGCAATATATGCACTGAGGTGGACAAAATTAACCTAACTTTTTAAAATCGCCTTTAACAAGATTTATAAAGAAACAAATCGCAATAGTAAGCGAGAAAATCTCGGCAATCGGAAATGCGTACCAAACTGCTCCGATTCCCCAAATTCTTGAGAAAATAAACGCAATCGGTAAAATAAGCACAAGCTGACGGGCAAAAGACATAATAAGACTTCTCATTCCCTTGCCGACTGCCTGGAACAAGGTGGTAAAGATAATACCCGCTGCGGCAGGAATAAAGCAAAGACTTATAATTCGGAACGCAGGCACGCCGATCTTCATAAGTTCCTCTGTGCCGCCGAACATTGAAATAAGCTGTTCCGGGATTATCCACATTGCCAATGTGCCTAAAGTCATAATAATTACGCCAATTATAATACCACGCTTGAGTGCGGAATATACACGCTTGCGGTTTCTTGCGCCGTAGTTGTAACCGATAATCGGCATAACGCCCTGGTTAAGTCCAAAGCAAGGCATAAATACAAAGCTCTGCAATTTATAATAAACACCGAGAACCGTTACCGAAGCCTCGGAAGCGGCAAGAATACCGTTAAGTCCGACAATCATAATCGAACCTATCGACTGCATAATAATAGACGGGAAACCAACGGCATATATATTTTTTACAGTCTTCATACTGAATTTAAATTTTCTGAATGTAATTTTAATTAAATGAGATTTCAAGAAAATTATCAGAAGTGCAAAAATCATACTGCAAAACTGACCGAATACCGTTGCAACAGCTGCTCCTGTAACACCGAGTTCTGGGAACGGACCTATACCGAAAATCAAGAGCGGGTCAAAAATAATATTAATTACCGCTCCCGTGAGCTGAAACAACATTGGAAAAATCATATTGCCCGTAGCCTGCAAAGTTTTTTCGATTGTAACTTCTATAATCGTAAAGAGCGAAAAGCAGAGAACCACTGTAAGGTACTGTGTACCGTATTCTATGATATTTTCGTTGGTTGTATAAAGCATCATAAAAGGTCTTGAAATCACAATACCGAGGACAAGAAATATTGCGTAGCTGAAAAAACTTAACAGCAGACCGTGGGTTGCAACCTCGTTTGCCTCTTTAAAATTCTTTTCGCCAAATCGTCTTGAAACAAGCGAGTTAATACCGACGCCCGTACCGACCGCTACAGCAATCAAAAGCATCTGCAACGGATAAGCAAGTGAAGTGGCATTAAGTCCTTCCTGACTGTACTGTCCGATAAAAATACTGTCAACTACATTATACATTGCCATAATTGTCATTGAAAAAATTGCAGGCAACGACATAGTAAGTATCAGTTTTGTCATGGGCATAATGCCCATTTTGTTTTCTTTTACATTTTCCATTCGTTTCTGTTTCCTTTCCTAATCTTAAATATTCATTTATTTTCACTTTTAGCGATAAAACGCTTTTTGTATATCAAAAAAATAAAAAGCATTATTAATGTGCCGAAAATCACACCCGAAAAGTCGAGCAGTACATCTGTAATCATTCCCGCTCTGCCCTCTACATTAAGTTGTATGGTTTCGTCACAGACCGCAGTCGCAAGTCCGCAAAACATTACATTTATATAGTATTTATACGGTTTCAGTTTGTCAAAAGCAAATGCGCATGACATAAGCATTGCTCCTATTGCGGTGTATTCGCTGAAATGCGCAGCTTTTCTTACTATATGGTCTGTAAGGTCGGGAGTGAATCCGATAAAGGATAAAAATTTTTCCAAAAACTCAAGAACATTTCCGCTCTCCTCCTCCGAAATATCGGCAGGCATTGAAGAGTGAATAAAGGCAAATGCCACAAATGCAAGTGTGATTATTATTAAAATTGCTTTTACTTTTTTACTGCAACTGTAAGTATCCATTTTTAGTCACCTCGTATTATTTTACACAAATCTACATAATATGTCAATCGGCTTATTAAGGAAATGAGATATTTTAAATGTGTGTTAAAAAATCAAGGAAAAGGCGGTGTTTTTTAGATAAAAAACAAATTGCAATATATATGTATTTCTGTTATACTGTTAAATAGCTTTTTAAATTGAAAGGGGTATTGTTTTGTTAAACTATATCTTAGTGTTTTTGATTTCTATGGTTCCTCTTATTGAGCTGAGAGGTGCCGTTCCGTTCGGTGTAGGAATGCAGCTCGATTTATTTTGGGTGTATGTCCTCGCAATTTTAGGTAATATGCTCCCTGTACCTTTTATATACTTTTTCGCAAGAAAGGTACTTGTTTGGGGCAGTGATAAAAAATTTATAGGCAAATTCTTTAAATTCTGCCTTGAAAAAGGCGAAAAGGGCGGTAAAAAATTGCAGGCAAAGGCCGGCAGAGGTTTGTTCTTCGCTTTACTTTTATTCGTAGGTATTCCTCTCCCCGGTACAGGTGCATGGACGGGTACACTTGCCGCAAGTATGCTCGATATGGACTTTAAGTCAAGCGTAATTGCAGTAATGCTCGGTGTAATTCTTGCAGGTATAATTATGGGACTTGCAAGTATGGGCTTATTCGGCGGATTAAGCGCAATTTTTGCTCCAAAATAAAAACCGACGGGCAGCTTTGGCTGCCCTGTTTTTTAGGATGATAACTTTGAAAAATATAAATTATGATATAATAACGGTCGGTGCGGGTGCTGCGGGACTTGCGGCGGCTATATCGGCAAAACGAAATAACAGAGATTTAAAAATAGCAATTCTTGAGGCTCAAAGCAAAGCAGGCAAAAAAATTCTTGTTACAGGCAACGGCCGCTGTAATCTGACAAATACCAATGTCAGTAAAGAATTTTATCACGGCAGTTTTGATGTTTCTAAAACCTTAAACAGATTTTCCGCAGAAAAACTTATGTATTTCTTTTCAACCTTAGGTCTTGTATGCGACACAGAAACAAACGGACTTGTTTATCCTCATTCAAGACAAGCAAGTGCCGTGCTTGATGTTTTACTTATGGAAATTAAAAGGCTGAAAATCGAAATCATATGCGACTGCAAAGTTGAACTTATCCGTAAAAAAGGCGAATTTTTCAATATCAAAACCTCGAACGGAGAATACACCGCCAAAAAAGTAGTTATGTCATGCGGCGGAAAGGCCTTTCCTGCAGCAGGCGGTACAGGGCTCGGACTTGATGTAATTAAAAATCTCGGTCATAAAATCACACCCATTTCTCCTGCCCTCTGCCCCATTCAGGTTAATAGCTGTTACATAAAAAACCTTAAAGGAATACGAGCAAAAGCAGAGGTCACGCTTTTTGACGGCAGCAAAGCCTTAAAATCAGAGGTCGGCGAAGTGCAGTTTACGGATAATGCACTTTCGGGAATTTGTGTGTTCAATCTCACAACTCTTTTACCCAAAACCAAAAATCCGATTATTTCCGTAAATCTTACAAAAGATTATTCGTATATAGAATTATTAAATTTACTTTATGACAGAAAAAAGCTGTTTGCAAATGAACCGCTCGAAGAATTTTTCACGGGTCTTTTTCATAAAAAAATAGGAACAGCACTTATTAAAAGCATTACAAACAAAGCATTGACAGAAAGCTGTAAAAAGTTAAGCGACAAAGAACTAAAATCACTTGCGAATTTAATTCAAAATTGGAAATTTGAATGTAAACAATGCAAAGATTTTTCAAAAGCGCAGGTAATGCTCGGCGGCGTAAACGGAAACGAAGTAAACGGCTATACATTTGAAAGCAAAGTTGTAAAAAATCTATACATCTGCGGCGAAGCACTCGATGTTTGCGGAGATTGCGGCGGATTTAACCTGCATTTTGCTTTTGCAAGCGGTATTATAACAGGAGAAAACCTATGATAAGAATAAGCAATATACATTTACCTCTTGACTACACAAGCGAAACCGTCTTAAATAAAGCGGCAAAACTTATTAATGTAGATAAAAAGTTTTTTAAAAGCTGTACGATTTTCAGACGCTCAATTGACGCAAGGAAAAAGGATAATATATTTTTTCTTGCAACCGTTGACGCAGAACTTTTTGTAAACGAAGAAAAGATATGCAAAAAATTTAAAAATGCCGAAATCGCAGAAAAATATGAATATAATGTTGAAAAATTCAGAGGTACGGTCAGCCCTGTGGTAGTCGGAGCAGGCCCTGCAGGATTATTTGCCGCACTTATACTTGCACAGAGCGGTGCAAATCCGATTTTAATCGAGCGTGGCAGAGATGTAGATACCCGAACGGAAGATGTGCATAACTTTTGGAAAAACGGTATTCTTGACACAACAAGCAATGTACAATTCGGCGAAGGCGGTGCCGGAGCTTTTTCTGACGGCAAACTTACCACAGGCACTAAAGACACCCGTCAGCGCAAGGTACTTATTGAATTTGTAAAACACGGAGCGCCTGACGAAATTCTTTACAATGCAAAACCGCATATCGGAACGGACAAATTAAGACCGACAGTTAAAAGCATAAGAAATGAAATTATCCGCCTCGGTGGAAAAGTTATGTTTGAAACAAAACTTATCGGATTTTCAGCAAAAGACAATTCTGTTACAGGTGCGGAAATTGAGCATAACGGAACTAAACAAACCATTGATACCAATGCTATTATCCTTGCAATCGGACACAGTGCCAGAGATACTTTTGAAATGTTAAATGAAAAAGCTATACCGATTGAGGCAAAAGCATTTTCTGTCGGCGCAAGAATTGAGCATCACAGAGAAATGATTGATAAATCACAGTACGGCAAATTTGCAGGCAACAAAGCGCTTGGCGCAGCAAGCTACAAGACAAATGTTCACCTTGAAAACGGCAGAGGCGTATATACATTTTGTATGTGCCCGGGCGGAAAAGTTGTAAATGCCTCAAGTGAAGAAAACCGACTTTGCACAAACGGAATGAGTGAATTTGCAAGAAATGAAGAAAATTCAAATGCCGCCTTACTTGTCGGGATTACACCTGCCGACTATCAATCGGAAAATCCGCTTGCAGGAATGTATTTTCAGCGTGAACTTGAGCATAAAGCATTTGTTGCCGGTGGAGAAAACTTTAATGCTCCGGTTCAGCGTGTATGCGACTTTATTGAAAATAAGGCAAGTACAAAAATCGGTGATGTAAAACCGTCTGTAGGTCCCGCCTTTACACCGACCGACCTTAATAAATGTCTGCCTGATTTTATAACAAACTCTATGCGACAGGCGATTATTCAAATGGATAAAAAACTGCATGGCTTTGCTTACGGTGACGCAATACTTACAGGTGTTGAAACCCGCAGTTCATCGCCAATCAGAATTATGAGAAACAACAATTTACAAAGTATTTCGGTAGCAGGACTTTATCCGTGCGGAGAGGGCGCAGGCTACGCAGGCGGAATTATATCTGCCGCAGTCGACGGAATTAAATGTGCGGAGAAAATTATAGAAAATTCCATATCGGAATAAAAGCAAAATTACAGCAAGCAAAAAGTGCAGTTCATACGAGCTGCACTTCTTTTGTTTATAAGGTATATGAATATTTAATTTTGAGCTGCAATATACATCTGAAGCTCAGTTACATCGGATACTGTAAGCTGACCGTCACCGTTAAGATCGAGCGCCTCAAGTACCGCCTTGTCGCTTTCATCTATCATAGGTGTACCGTCATCATTTTTAGAACCCGAAATATGAAACTGCATATGTGTAACATCAGAAACATTTACAATGCCGTCACCATTTGCATCGCCCTTGAGTACTTTTTTGCCATCAATAGCCACAAATTTCAGCTTGTTGCTATCGGTGTAAGAGTTTACATAACTCTGTGCATACGAACCTTCGTAGCCATAAATTGTAATGTCTGAGTTAAGGAGGAAGAATATTCTATCGCCAATTGAGGTTACGCTCTTTGGAATAGTTACACTTTTAAGACTGTAACACTCTGCAAATGCATACTCTTCAATAGTTGAAACACCGTCCGGAATTACTACGCTTTCAAGGCTTGTGCAACCCCAAAAAGCACAACCCTTAATGTATGTAAGGGTTTTTGGAAGAGTGATGCTTTTCAAATTTGTTTTATTATAAAACGCACCACGAGCAAGCATAGTTACGGTTTTGCCGTCAATCTGTTCCGGAATAACTACATCGGTATCACTGCCAAGGTATTCCCAAAAAATAATTGACTTGCCATCAATGTTCTCATAGCGGTAGTCGCCACTTGTTATAACATAATGCTCAGCATCTCTGCTCTGCGAAACCTTTGGAACATTTACTTCGGCTGCGTTTGCAGTAAATGGTATTGCCGAAAACGCAGAAGTAAGCATTGCGGTAACAATTATAGCTGTAATAGCTTTTTTAAATTTTTTCATTTTATAACCCCTAACTAATATATTTATATTTCTATGTTATCACTGCAAAAATGCTTTGTCAATAAAATGAATAAATTTTAACACTAATTTTTTCTGTATTGTAGATAGATATGTCATAATTTGTGCAAAAAATTACAATCTGACTATAAAATCAAATGACTTCGGTTATGAAAAAACAGCGGAATTAGTCGAAATTCTTTTCAAACAAAAATTTTCGTTATGATTCTTTAGGTCGATTTTCAGATTAGAAAATTGTTAATACAAACTTCAAATCAAAACATAATTAACCTTAACTTTAATGAAACAAGCTAAAAGACAGACAGTAAAAACTGCCTGCCTTTTTCTTTGTCAGCCGTTACAGCCACACTCAAAATTACATTTTTCTCTTTCTTCAGGTCTTGCATTCGGTGGGAAGAATGATTCGTTAGGAAAATCTACCCTGCTGAAAACTTCGCACGGGTCGTCGCTTTCAGGCTTACATTCCTTGCGAGGAATACAAAAATCATATGACGGAATCATAATCTGTACATTTCTCTCAAGCTGTGTAATTGTAAAAATACCGATAGTGGCACTTACGCTTGCATCTCCGGTCACAGCAAAATCGTCACCAAAGTATGTTATTACACATTCAGGTATAGGAGCACAAGGAAGCTGCGGAACACAGCCTTTTATAAGTCGTGCCGAAAGAGCCATAGGTTCGGAAATTTGTACTGTTGCATTTGGTAAAAACTCCCTGCAACCGCATGATGTAACAGGTTGAGAGCAAACTACACAACTGTCGCTCGAAAAACTCTTTGAATTTGATTCACTGCCGTAAAGAACCGACCTTTTACCGTAAATTGCAAGTCCGTTTACCCGTGACGGAATTGTTGAACCGCAGGTATATGCCTCAAGAGAAATATCAAAATAGAATGTAACATCAACCGCATAACAGCCACGATGAAAAGCGATTGATTCAACGCTTACATCGGCGGTTATAACGCTTGCCTTGCAGATTTTTACAGATGATGCGTTATTGATAACAGATTGACTGCAAGGTGTAAAATAAACCGCAAGATTGCTAAGGCAATCCTTTGAGCCGCAACTGTCATAAATACGGCTTGCGTTTATGCAGACAGCGTCTGTGCATTTGTTTTCGGTAAGCGGTTCGTTGCCCGACTGCCGTGGTACTGTGCCGTATGATACATCTGGCATAAAAATTAACCCCCATAAAATGTATTAACAGGCTTACGCTCTGTAACAATACATTTTATGAAGGTTATACTTAATTGTGAATATTGAGTTGATTTATTTTAAATAAGGCTTTAAAATTTCATCAAGTTTTTTGTTTACAGCTTTCGGATTTGACTGCGTATAATTTGAAAAAGCGATGAATACTTTACTCTGGTCCTGCGCAAATACAATTCTTGCATTAAATCTGTAGAATGCTGCGTCACAATAATAATTACCGCAATCGTCAACATACAAACCGTACGCAAAACTTGATTTATAAGGAGTGAACATTTCTTCTTTGGATTTTGCAGACAACAATTCACTTCCCGTAATAGCGTCTGTCCATTTAAGCAAATCACTCAAATTGGAAATAAGACCCGTAGAAGAATACGCAACACCCGGATAAATATTCCACTCATCGTCAAAAATATCCTGATAACCTGTAGCGAGTTGGTCTGTGCTCTCAAAGGTTGTCGAAGTCATTTCGAGCGGCTCAAAAATATTTTCTTTCAAAAATTCCTCATAACTTTTTCCGCTTACCTTTTCGATTATGTCACCGAGAATAAAATAATCGGAATTTGAATAGCTGTAATTTTCTTCATCATTATCAATTTCTTGTGACAATATCCATTTTAAAATAACAGAATGATTATCTTTAGCGGAATTATTCTCTGAAATATCGTACTGCGGAGCATTTGCACGCACGCTTTCGTCAGATTTGCCGAGATAATCCGGCAAGCCTGTTGTCATTGTAAGCAAATTACGGATAGTTATATCTGAACCGTACTTATAATCGGGATAATACTTGTCAAGCGTATCATCTGTGCTCAGCTTATCCTGCTCCTGTAAAATCATAACAGCCGCAGCGGTAAACTGCTTTGTAAGCGAACCTATGTAGTAATTTGTATTGAGTGAATTATATGTATGCGAACCCTTGTCGGCATAGCCGTTATTGCCTATATATTCAAAATCATTTCCGAGTTTATAATATACAGTTCCTCTGAATTTACTTGCAACAAGTGTATTATCGAACTTAGCTGTTATGCTGTCGGTATCCTGTTTTAATTTTGTAAAATTATATGCAGGATTAGTAGGTACTTCATCAGCAGTTGCAGGCGCAACGGTAAGTCCCTGCGTCGATGCACCTGTAGAATTTGTAGTCTGCGGTGCTGTTGTAGCCGAAGATTCCGAATCATTGTCACAGCCTGTAAATGCAACTGCGGAACACGCCGCCATAGCTACGCACATTAATGATTTTGCTAAAGCCTTCAAAAAATCACCTCATCAGATTTTTTCCATTTTACTGAAATTAGCCATAAGAGTTTTTGTGCCTGCCTTATCAAAAGCAACTTCAAGCATTGTGTCGTTGCCCATTTTTTCGGTTTTCATAATCATACCTTTTCCAAATACCTTATGGAATACGCAATCTCCTTTTTTGTAAACAGTACCCGATTTAACGGCAGGTTTAGTAAATGTATTAAAACTTTTGTTAGGTGTGAATTTTGAACCGGCACCGATACTGATATGACTTGAGGATGCGGAAAAACCGTTTGTTGACGCAAAAGTCCTTTTCTCGCCTGTATAATTAAGTAATTCGGGCGGGATTTCATTTACAAAGCGTGATACTTTGTTATAGCTTGTATGACCCATCAACATTCTTGACTTTGCCTTGGTAATGTAGAGCTTTTCTTTTGCTCTTGTAATACCTACATAAGCAAGTCTGCGTTCCTCGTTAAGTTCATCGGGATTCATCATTGTGGCAATTGACGGGAACACACCTTCTTCAAGACCTGCAATGAAAACTACGGGAAATTCAAGTCCTTTTGCGCTGTGCAATGTCATCATTACCGATGAATCCGCTTCTGCTTCATAGTTATCAATATCTGTCTGCAATGAAATTTCCTCAAGGAAATTTGAAAGTGACGCTTCTTCTGCGTAATCCTCTTCAAATTTGATAATATTTGAAGAAAGCTCTTCGATGTTCTCAATTCTTACATCGGGGTTGTCTTTCTCTGTTTTTAAATATTTTTCGTAATCTGTATGTTCGAGAATGAGATTGTATAATTCTGCAAGAGAATAATCTCCGCTTTGTTCAGCCTCCATAAGACCGTCAATAAGCGCAACAAAACTCTTTAACTTTGTTGCGGCTCTTGAAAGCTGTGGATATACATCTGCATCTTTAATTACGGAATATATGCTTTCGCCGAGTCCTGCGGCAATTTCAGAGGCTTTTTCAAGTGTAGTTGCGCCAATACCACGCTTTGGCACATTAATAATTCTGCCCAGTCTGACATCGTCGTGCGGATTATTAATAACCTGAAGATATGCAACCATATCTCTGATTTCTTCTCTGTCATAGAATCGTCTGCCGCCGATTACACGGTGCGGAATACCGCTTCTTGACAAAGCCTGCTCAATTGAGTTTGACTGTGCATTCATTCTGTAAAGAATTGCAAAATCAGAGAATTTTCTGCCGTCTGCAACACCGTCAAGTATAGTTTTTGCAATAAATTGAGCTTCGTCACGCTCGGAATCGGAAGTATGCACCTCAATTTTATCACCAACGGCATTTTCAGTCCACAACGTTTTGCCCTTACGCATTGTGTTGTTAGAAATAACACCGTTTGCCGCATTAAGAATATTCTGTGTACTGCGGTAATTCTGCTCAAGTCTTATCATCTTAGCGCCTTTAAAGGTGTTTTCAAAAGAAAGGATATTTTCAATTGTAGCACCTCTGAATTTGTAAATACTCTGGTCGTCATCACCTACAACGCAGATGTTGCCGTATTTTGCGGCGAGCATACTTACAAATTTATACTGCACCTTGTTTGTATCCTGGTACTCATCAACCATTATGTATTTAAACTGATTTTGATAGAATTCAAGTATATCGGGACATTTTTGAAAAAGCTCAACAGTCTTGCAGAGCATATCGTCAAAGTCCATTGCATCTGCGGTTTTTAGTCTTGACTGGTAAATTTCATATACTTTTGCCACGGACTGCTTGAGGTTATCGTAACCTGCTATTTTGAGCATTTCCTGCGGAGTAAGCATTTCATCCTTGGCTTTTGAAATTTCGTTGAGCACTCTTTTTACCGGCAACATTTTTTCGTCATAATTAAGCTGTTTTAAAATATCTTTTACAAGTTTTTTCTGATCGTCAGTACCGTAAACGGTAAAATGACTTGTAAAACCGATTCTGTCGCCGTATCTTCTTAAAATTCTTGCACAGGTAGAGTGAAATGTAGCCGCCCAAATATCCGAACCGCCTTCCGGAACAGCGTTGCAGATTCTTTCTTTAAGCTCCCCTGCCGCCTTATTTGTAAAGGTAATTGCAAGTATCTGCCACGGTTTGCAAAGTTCAGACTGCAAAATATACGCAATTCTGTTTACAAGAACGGTTGTTTTGCCCGAGCCTGCACCCGCAAGTATAAGCAAAGGGCCTTCTGTGCAAAATACAGCCTGCTGCTGCATATTATTCATATGTGAAAACTGTTTTTTTAATTCTGATTGTACCATAGCAATATTCCCGTTAAAAGTTTAATAACACAGAAAACGGGCGAACTGCGTCCGCCCGTATAATCTGACGATTTTATTTTATGTAGCCGTAGAATGTTTCAAGAATTTCAGGACCCTGGTCTGCAACAATCATTGTAACATAGTTGCCGTCCTGTGTAACCTTGCAAGCCTCAACCATAGGAAGTTTTTCGGCATTGTAGCCTGAATACTGTGTAACGATTGAAGTGTATGTCTTAGAAAGCGCATCGTTTACTCTTGATGCAGCGTCAGCGTCAACAGCCTCAACAAGTACGATTTCAACTCTTGAATTGCTGTCTGAATTGATTTCTGCCGCAAACTGCTTAACATCTTCTGTGTCTATGCTGTAATATTTTTTAAGATCATTAGAATCTGTAAGCTCTTTTAAGTCCAATGAATACTTAGAGTTGATGTCAGAAAGAACTGTTTTTAAATCAACCTCTTTGCTGCCTGAACAACCTGCAAGCGCAGTAAGACAAAGTACAAATATTGTTACCAAAGAAACTACCTTTTTCATAATTAACCTCCAAAAATGTCTTATAAAAAAATTACGCCGAATCAGTGTGACCCGGCGTATTCAGATGGTCGAGGTGACAAGATTCGAACTTGCGACCCCATCGTCCCGAACGATGTGCGCTACCAAACTGCGCTACACCTCGATAAAAACAGCCCCGATTACTCGGGGCTTTTAATGGCTGAGGAATAGGGATTCGAACCCCAACAAACAGAGTCAGAGTCTGTCGTGCTACCGTTACACCATTCCTCAATGTTTATTGCTCATTGCTGCAAGCCGTGCAATCAACGATATATATTATATATTATGAAGTGCGTTTTGTCAACACTTTTTTGAAATTTTTTAAAACTTTTTAGAAGTTTTAAACTTTCGTTTAGCATTGACATGTTGCTTACTGTCACGCAATCAACAATAGCTATTATATAGCGGAAAGTGTGTTTTGTCAACATCTTTTTTCAATTTTTTCAATTTTTTCTAAAATTTGAAAAATACAAAAAAATACGGAATTTTAGCTAAAACTTTTTTTGAGTCTTATATCATCACCGACAAAATTAAGCCTTACACCCTCTCCGTATATTCTTGAAATAAATCTTGAAGTATAAGTTTTTTCAAGTTCTGTTATCGAAAGGTTTGTGTTTATTATCAAAGGCTTTCTCAAAAGCATTCTTGAATTACACAAATTATAAAACTGTGTATTTGAAAAAGTATTTGAAAACTCTGTGCCTAAATCATCAATAATTAGTAAATCGCACTTTGTGAGCATTTCAAGATATTCGGAATCGTTGGACTCTTTGGAAAAATGCATATTGCTAAGCGTTGACATAAGCATAGGTGCAGACACATAGATTACACCGAAACCACGCCTTGTAACCTCATTGGCAATAGCGAGCGAAAGGTGGGTTTTGCCAAGACCTGTGCCGCCTCTCATAAGTATAGTCTTTGACTCGGGCGTAAAGGTCCTTGCGTACTGTACGCAATAATTATAAATTTTTTGCATCTTATCAAAAGGTGATACTCCGCTCTCCTTATCAACCTCATGACTGTACATATTAAGGTCAAAACTCTCAAAAGTGGAAAGTCTTAAAGGCGCAGTACGGTTAAGCTCCTCGCACGCAGTGGCTACAAGCAGTCTTTTAAAACAAGGGCAATACACTGTTCTTCCGTCTTTTTCTATATATCCCGTATCTTTGCAGTATTTACAGTTGTAATGCGGTTCAAAGCAATTTTCTTCATAGCCGTTTTCTTTAAGCAGCTTTTTGACTTCATTTTGCATAGAAAGACTTTTGGCACGCAAATCCTGCGTGGCAGACTTTACATCTCCGCCGTTTAAAACCGCACGAACCGCAAGTATTCCACATGAAGATATTTCTTTTTCAAGCTCCTCTATTCTCGGAACTCTTCTGTAAACCTCTTCACGAACCTGCTCCGCTCTTCTCTCGGCTTTGGTGCGCCTTTCTTCCATTTTTGCTTTTGTCGCTCTGTAAATTTCTTTACTGTATCCCATTTATATCACCACACTAAATACTGTCGATTGTATCTAATCTCTGCAAATCATTTATATTATATGATGTGTTGGCGTCATTCCTGTTTCCGCCTTTATTCTTATACTTATCGGGTCTGCTGTCAAATTTGTTTAAATCGTCAACGTTGTAAATTCCGCTTGAATTCCAGCGCTTTAAAATTCCGTTTATGTATCTGAAATCGCAACTGCCCTTACTGTCAACACATCTTTCGTAAGCCTCTCTTAGCATTTCGGGAGAAAATTTCCACTCGTTTACCCATAAATCGGCGTATTCAACCTGCTTTTTAGTAGGAGAACCCGTATTTTTTAAACCGAACGCAGATGCTACAACCGTAAAACTCTGGCTTGCACGATGTGCTTGTTTTATTTTATTTTCGGCTTCCTCAATTGAGAAAACTCCCGCATCCGACCATCTCAAACCTATTGTTTCAATGGCTCTTATGTTAGATTTTCCGATGCTTATACAATACTGAATAAGCATTATAATTACCTCTACAGGCAAACCGCAGGTATTTTTAAGTAACAGTAACGACGATGCATCGGAGTTTGATAAAGGCTTGCCGAGGGCTGTCTGTGCCTCGTTTACAAGCATTTTAAATTCTTCGTCAACCGCAAGCTGTTGTGCCACATAAACATAATCGGGGCGCTGCGGTCTTACAAACATATGCGGAACTGTAGGCTCTTCCTTTTCAATCGGAGCGGCAGTATTATTGCTTTCGACTTGTTTTACCGCAGGCTGTTCAGTCGTTTGCTGTTCTGCCTGTGCAGGCTCAAAAGCACCGTTATTTTGGCAAAAGATACCTTTCATAACCCAGTATTCAACTGCCTCCGGAATATCGGTTTCATTTACACCTGTCGCCTTACTGATGTCGCTTTCGTTCACATCTTCCCCACTGTGTCGCAAAAGATATAACAATACCTTAAGTTTAACGCCGTCCGAAAACTTAAGTCCCTCGTCTACAACAGACGAAGGCACGGCAAATATTGAATTCCAAGCACCAAGATTAATTTTCATAGACATTTCATATACCTCTGACCCAAAATAAATATTATAATCAAACTTTATCGTACACATTATTATATCACACTAAATTTAAAAATCGACACATATTTTTAAATTTTATAGATTTTTTTAAAGAAATATGTTAAAATACAGTTGAAATGTTTTAAGGAGGTAATATTATGAAATATACATACATTCCAAGAGGTGTTTGTTCAAGACAGATTAATCTTGAGATAAATGACGGAATTATAGAATCCTGCGAATTTATCGGCGGTTGCGCAGGCAACACTCAAGGCATTTGCGCTCTTGTAAAAGGTATGGACGCAGAAGAGGCTGTAAAGAGATTAAAAGGCATTGACTGCCGTGGCAGAGGTACATCTTGCCCCGATCAGCTTTCTTACGCTATTGAAGAGGCTCTTGAACTCGAATAAGCTCTGCGGCTAAAACTTTATATTTATCATAACATTAAAGCTCTCTTTATTTGCGTAAAGAGAGCTCTTTGTTTTGGTTTTAAGATTTAGACGGTTTTATGCAGTGTTTTGTCAAGAAATTCCGGTGTATCACAAAAACTATAAAAGTTTGGTCAACCTTTTCAAAGGTTGTGGGTGTGGGCAAAGCCCACAAATACTTTCCGTTTATGTAATCTGACGATAACCAAACAGCCTGCTGTTTGGCGACTTAAACAAAAGAGTTTTCAAAACTATAACCCTTTAGTTCGTTTTACAGCATATTGGTTTCATCAATTTTTGCGTTCACATCATCAAGTTTATTTTCAAGCATAACAGACATAAAAAATATATTTGATGTCGTTCAACACCTTTAATTCTTCGTCGGGCATAAAAATCTCCCGAAATCAGTCAACCTTGAAAGTACCTGCCTCAATCTCATCAATCATAGCAAGACGCTTTAAGTGTCTGTCGCCCTCTTCGGGAGTATTGAGGAAAATTTCTGTAAACTTAACAGCATCTTCTTCGCTTGTAACTCTGCCGCCCATACAAAGAATATTTGCGTGGTTGTGTCTGCGTGTCATTTCAGCGCAAAATTCATTGCTTACAACTGCCGCACGAATACCCTTAACTTTGTTTGCTGCCATTGAAATACCGATACCTGTACCGCAACAAAGAATACCAAGCTCACATTCGCCGCTTGCTACTGCTTTTGCAACTTTATAGCCGTAAACAGGATAATCAACGCTGTCTGTGCTGTAAGTACCAAAATCTTTATATTCAATACCCTTTTCGTCAAGATATTTTTTAATTGCGCAGATAAGGTTATATCCGCCGTGGTCACATCCGAGTGCTAACATTTCTTTTCCTCCATTTTCTTTTTAAGTTCTCTTTCAGCCTGCGGCAGTCTTAAATACATCGGCATAAGTTCCGCAGCCGAAAGCACTTCTCCGTCATTAAATTTTTGTACAGCAATTTCTGCTGTTGATGACGCTCTTTGAAATCTTATACTGATTGGTGCGAGTTCAACATTTGGTAATAATTCTTTCATAGCATTATAGCAAAGCTCCGCACCGTCACCCACAAGTATAATTCTTTCGTCATAACTCTTAAGTTCTTCAGAAAGCTCGGCAACAGACAAAGCTCTGTCTTTGCAAAGTCTTTCAGGTTTTACACCGTCACATTTAAAAAGCGCATTATAAACCTGCGAACAGCGAGCGTCCATAACAGAACAGATTATCCCATTTGCAGATTGCAAATTATACGCAAGGCTTTCAAGCGTCGATACCTCTATGCAAGGCAAATCATCGGCAAAAGCAAGTCCTTTAGCCGCTGCAACACCGATTCTTACACCCGTAAACGAACCCGGACCGCAGTTTACCGCAACGGCGGTAATATCTGTTGTCGTTAGGTTTGTGTTTGCAAGCAGACTTTCAACCATAGGCATAAGTGTTCTGCTGTGAGTAAGTTTTGTATTTATAAAGAACTCACCTATTATTTTGTTTTCGTCACAAATTGCGGTTGACGCAGCTGTGGCGCTTGTATCTATTGCAAGAATTTTCATTGCAGATCAACACCTTCAATTTCAAAAATTCTGTCATCATCATTTTCGCCCTTGCTGATTCTTATTTTAATGCAGTCAGCAGGCAAAGCCTCTTCTATATTTTCGCTCCATTCAATTATGATTATGCCGTTGTCTATATAATCAAAAAAGCCTGTTGAATACAAATCGTCCCAGGTGTTGACACGATACATATCAAAGTGGAAAATATTAAACTTGCCAGAATATTCATTGACAAGAGCGAATGTAGGGCTTGAAACATTTTCTCCTGCACCGAGCGCACCGGCAAGTCCTCTTGTAAAGGCAGTCTTGCCCATACCAAGACCGCCAAAAAGAGCGATTACTTCCGTGCCGCACAACTTTTCGGCAATTTTTGCGCCGAGTGCCTCTGTTTCACGGGCATTATGAGTATTTACAGTAATCATCAGAATAAACCGTTAATTTTCCCTTCCTCGGTAACATCAATTTTCTCTGCCGACGGAACTTTCGGAAGACCCGGCATTGTCATAATATCACCTGTATATACAACTACAAATCCTGCACCGTTTGAAAGTGTAAGATTCTTTACTGTGATTTCAAAATCCTTTGGAGCACCGAGAAGTGTTGGGTCATCAGAAAGCGAATATTGTGTTTTTGCAATACAAACAGGAAGTTTTTCACCGCCGAGAGCCTGAATCTGCTTCAATGCCTTTTCGGCAGCCTTTGTATAGTTTACTCTTGAAGCGCCGTAAATTGTTTTTGCAATTTTGTCAACCTTTTCTTTGATTGTAAGATCATCTGAATAAATAGGAGCAAAATCAGACGGCTTTTCGCAAGCCTCTACTACCTTTTTGGCAAGTTCTGTACCGCCTTCTCCGCCCTTTGAGAATACATTTGAGAGAGCAAAGTCTGCGCCTTTAGATTTACAGTAACTCTCGATAAACTCAAGTTCCTCTGCTGTATCTGTACCGAACTGGTTGATAGCAACTACAACGGGAACATTGTACTTTCTCATGTTATCAATGTGAACGCCAAGGTTTTCAATACCATTTTTAAGAGCCTCAAGATTCTCTGCAGAAACCTCTGCCTTAGGCACACCGCCGTTGTACTTTAACGCACGGCAAGTAGCAACAATAACTACGGCAGACGGCTTAAAGCCTGCATATCTGCACTTGATGTCAAAGAATTTCTCTGCACCGAGATCTGAACCGAAGCCTGCCTCTGTAATACAATAATCGGCAAGTTTTAACGCAAGCTTTGTAGCACGAATGCTGTTACAGCCGTGAGCAATATTGGCAAAAGGACCGCCGTGCATAATAGCAGGGGTACCCTCGAGTGTCTGAACAAGGTTAGGTTTGATAGCGTCTTTAAGAAGAGCCGTCATAGCGCCGTCAGCCTTAATGTCCTTTGCAAAAACAGGCTCTCCTGCATATGTATAAGCAATAAGAATATTACCAAGTCTTTTCTTTAAATCAGAAATATCGTCAGCAAGGCAAAGGATAGCCATAACTTCAGATGCAACAGTAATTATAAAGTGGTCCTCACGAGGAATACCGTTCACTCTGCCGCCAAGACCGACAACAATATTTCTCAAAGCTCTGTCGTTCATATCAAGACATCTCTTAATAAGAATCTGGCGAGGATCAATCCCGAGAACATTACCCTGCTGAATATGATTGTCAAGCATTGCACAGCAAAGATTGTTTGCAGAAGTAATAGCGTGCATATCGCCTGTAAAGTGAAGATTAATATCTTCCATAGGGAGTACCTGAGAATAACCGCCGCCTGCAGCGCCGCCCTTAATACCAAATACAGGGCCGAGTGAAGGCTCTCTTAGAGCGATTACAGCCTTTTTACCAATCTTAGCCATAGCCTGACCAAGACCTGCAGAAGTAGTTGTTTTGCCCTCACCTGCGGGGGTTGGATTGATAGCTGTAACAAGAACAAGTTTTCCGTCCGGCTCATTTTCCAAACGATTGGCAAGTTCGTCTGAAAGTTTAGCCTTATACTTGCCGTAAAACTCCAGCTCATCCTCTTTAATTCCGATCTGTGCGGCAACCTCTTTAATCGGGAGTAAGGTCGCAGCCTGAGCGATTTCAATATCACTTAACATATTGAAAATACCTCCGTTCAAATATATTTCTTTAATTATAACAAAACTTTCCCCCTCTATTATTCCAATAAGAAAATATATTTTACAATAGAATATAAAATAATCGGGTTTAATTGCTGTAGATACGGATATATATTTGATACATTGGTTTAAAATCCAATATGGATAGATTTATAGGGTTGCTTCGCCACAATCCTTGCCGTAATCTTTACGCTTTAAAATCCAATATGGATAGATTTATAGCTATTTACTATTTTGTTGACAAAATCGAATTTTTATATTTAAAATCCAATATGGATAGATTTATAGGATTGTTATATTAATTATGATTTTACTATAAAAGAATTTAAAATCCAATATGGATAGATTTATAGTGCCGGATGGCTTGGTTGATACAATTCTTCAAGCGTATTTAAAATCCAATATGGATAGATTTATAGATGCGATGTATGCGATACAGACCGAACAAAAGGGATTTAAAATCCAATATGGATAGATTTATAGTAGCATAATTATCTGCTTGCGCTCTTGCCTGCTTTGTGTTTAAAATCAAATATGGATAGATTTATAGTGAAATAAATGAGAAAAACGAAGAAATGAAATACAATTTAAAATCCAATATGGATAGATTTATAGTATCATATTCACAATAGCCGAGTTCGGCGGAGGTCAGATTTAAAATCCAATATGGATAGATTTATAGCCTTTTACATTATCACCCTACAAGAAATTTTTCTTGTATTTAAAATCCAATATGGATAGATTTATAGTTAACACTTTAATACACTAAAATATACTATATAGGTATTTAAAATCCAATATGGATAGATTTATAGTGTTTATTGTAAATGTATGACTACCCAGAGCAGGATATTTAAAATCCAATATGGATAGATTTATAGGCCAGCTGATTGATATATGAGCGTGAGCGTATAGAAAATTTAAAATCCAATATGGATAGATTTATAGTTAAGCCCGCACAAGGCGTTTAAAGGGCATTTTTGCGATTTAAAATCCAATATGGATAGATTTATAGTTTTTCAAGTTCAACGATTAAACGCTGATACATTGATTTAAAATCCAATATGGATAGATTTATAGCCAATCTCGATAGCGCTTTTGGAGAATTATTTGTTATTTAAAATCCAATATGGATAGATTTATAGCGAGCCAGACATGTGGATTTATGCAGATAGTTACGTATTTAAAATCCAATATGGATAGATTTATAGGTGAGTTTGAGGTAAGCGTGGACCTAATGGAACTTTGCTTTAAAATCCAATATGGATAGATTTATAGCTTTTCGCCCTTGTCAGGGTCTGACCCGGCTATTTCTTTAAAATCCAATATGGATAGATTTATAGTTTTACTAATTACGATTTGATGAATGACATTAATTCTTTAAAATCCAATATGGATAGATTTATAGGCAGAATTATTTACACACTCTGATACCTAATAAGATACTTTAAAATCCAATATGGATAGATTTATAGGTTTTTGCCCGCTGATTTCTTTTGTTTTGTTTCAGTCTTTAAAATCCAATATGGATAGATTTATAGAGTATAACAACATCTTCGCCTTTGTAACCGTCCAACTTTAAAATCCAATATGGATAGATTTATAGGGTTTGAAAATTATAAAGGTTCTGATTCTGATTACAACTTTAAAATCCAATATGGATAGATTTATAGGAGTTTCAGCCCGAAGACAAGACTTTTAAGTGGTGGCTTTAAAATCCAATATGGATAGATTTATAGTTGGTTCAGTAATTACTTCTGTTGTTACTACTATTGCCTTTAAAATCCAATATGGATAGATTTATAGTGACAAAGACATTTAAGGGAATTGATGTATCAGTTCTTTAAAATCCAATATGGATAGATTTATAGGTGATTGAGGAATTGCTTCCGTTTATAGCTCAACTTACTTTAAAATCCAATATGGATAGATTTATAGGTCGACTATGTACCGAACGACAAGTACCTCGCTTATTCTTTAAAATCCAATATGGATAGATTTATAGAGCCGTATTGGTGTTAAGGGAATACTTAAGAAAGTATTTAAAATCCAATATGGATAGATTTATAGCTCGTTTGATTCAACGGGTTTTTCATCAAATCGTGAATTTAAAATCCAATATGGATAGATTTATAGGGTTCTGCCATATAAAACACTCCTTTTGTTTAAAAAATTTAAAATCCAATATGGATAGATTTATAGCGAGTTTAACGGCAGAAGTACAAAGTGTGAGTGCACATTTAAAATCCAATATGGATAGATTTATAGTGTAGATGATTTTTATAACAGTTACGGAACACTGAAATTTAAAATCCAATATGGATAGATTTATAGGGTTCTGCCATATAAAACACTCCTTTTGTTTAAAAAATTTAAAATCCAATATGGATAGATTTATAGTACCTTCAGTCATCATTGAACGATAAGCAGAACCAATTTAAAATCCAATATGGATAGATTTATAGGCAAGACATTCAATAAATAAGATATCTATAAGAACTATTTAAAATCCAATATGGATAGATTTATAGAATTCGAGCAATTCACCGTCGGAACGGTTAGAAATATTTAAAATCCAATATGGATAGATTTATAGGACATCGGCGAGCTCTTTTATAATTGGAATGATGCAATTTAAAATCCAATATGGATAGATTTATAGTCAGAACCCTTATCCTCATCAACCCAGCTTGCAACATTTAAAATCCAATATGGATAGATTTATAGCTTCTGTAAATCTTGTAGCTGTAGTTTCTTCCTGTTATTTAAAATCCAATATGGATAGATTTATAGAGATGCACTCAAAGAAAAATTTAATTTAGTTTACACATTTAAAATCCAATATGGATTAATGAATTGAGGTACAACAGAATAATCAAGTATTAACTAAAGTCAATCTCGAAAGAGGTTGGCTTTTTTATTTTTATCAAAATAACGATAACAGACAACAATTGAAATTTGTATTTAAGAAAAGTTGGGATAAGTATGGAAAAGTGCTTTTATGTACCTAAGAAACTGATGGACAAAGAATACTCGGAGTATCCGGTAGAGTCAAAAATATTATTTTCAATAATTTTGTCAACAGCTCAGAACACTAAAGCAATAATGAGCTGTGCAAAGTTAATTGCAAATCTTGGTGATGATGAAATACGCTCTCTCAAAAGCGAAATGAAAAAGATTGAATCAGAAAGTGAGAGTGCGTGATATGTTTGACTTTTTCTATGGTGATAGCGAACAGTATATGTTCTATCGTGTTCCGCAGATATTATTCACTGATGACAGATTCAAAACTCTGTCTTGTGAAGCAAAATTGTTGTATGGTTTTTTACTTGACAGAACATCGTTGTCTAAAAAGAACGGTTGGATAGATAAAAGCGGTATAACATTTGTTTACTACAAGCAAGAGCTTGTGCAGGAGCAACTCAATATTGGCAGAGATAAAGCTATGCGTATATTTAGTGAGCTTGAAAAAATTGGTCTTATAATTCGCAAAAAGCAAGGATTAGGTAAGCCTACTAAAATTTTTGTTATGAATTTCGCAAAGCCAATAGATAAATCGGATGATGAAGATGAAGTTATCTGCAAGATTAATGCTCTTACTAAAAGCACAAAAACTCAGCAAAAATCTGATAAGTCGGCTCAAAAAGATGAACCAACATCCCAGAGGTCGGAAAAATCGACCTCTGAAAAATCGAAATCGACCTCAAGAGGTCGGAAAAATCGACCTCTTGAAGTTGATAAAAACGATGTCAGGACATCGGAAATCTCGACCTATATCCATACTGAGTTAAACCATACTGAGTTAAACCATACTAATCCATCTATCAATCAAGCTGATACAGCAACAGAATCGACTTCTGAAAAACTTGATAGAAGGATAGAAGAATATGAGGAATATGTCCAAAAGGCTGAAATACAAATTTCATACTATGCGTTGTTGTCGCAAGGTTACAATCAACATTACCTTAACTTAATTGTTAATCTACTTGCGGATACATATGTACATCGTGCAGATAACTGTGCTTTAAACATTAACGGTTTGCAAATCAACATTGCAGATGTGGCAAGACAATATGAAAGGATTGATGATGGGCACATCGAATACATTATGAGTAAGCTCAATGAAACATCTAAAACACAGCAAATTAGAAATATACGCAATTACTTGCGAAGTTGTTTATATAATGCTGTCAACACAATGGAGCTTGATGTTGATATGCAAGTCAATTATGACTTTGAAAATTGAATATTAACTTATGCCCCATTGGGGCACAAGTTTGGAGGAAAGGAAAAATGATTATTTTAAATCAAGACTTAGAACTTGTTAATTTTGACAAACTGGCTAAAATCTCTATGTTTTCCGGCGAGATTGAGGATACAACGGTTTATGCAATTGTTGCTTTTGAGTCTATTTCAGATGATGACAATGAAGATGTTATGAATCCCGATGCGTTAATGCTTGGTATTTACAACAATGAGTCTGAATGTTCAGAAGTATTCTTATCACTTTGTGAAGCAGTTGAGAATGGTAAAAACATCTATCGTATGCCCGAACCTGTGAATGAGGAAGTGATTTAGTGAACGATGTCAAAAAAGTAATTGATTTTACAACTCAGGCATCACAAGTAACATCTGAACTACTAAAGTCAATTATGAAGGATTTTTTGTCAGGTAAGGCTAAAAAATCAGGCAGGAAAATGTACGGTGAACTTGCCAAAGTTGGGAAACTGGAGAACATCGAAGTTACAGAAAACAACATCAAAGATTTTTTAAAGACGGCTCAAAAGTATGATATTGACTATGCACTCAAAAAAGATGTGTCAACATCCCCTGCTACATATCACATATTCTTTGAGAGTGCAAAATCCGAAAATTTTCAGAGAGCTTTTAAAGAGTATGTCTTTGGTGTCAACAAGAAACTTGAGAAAAAATCAGTAAGCGATGTTGTAAATCGAGAACAGATAAAGCAGAATGCAAAAACTATCGCTAAACAACAATCAGACTTGTCAAAAGAAAAATCTCTTAACAAGTCTGATATGGGTAGGTGATGGTGTGAATATTGATAGTGGCAAGATACGAAAAATTATTATTTTTGCTTTGCCGTTAATTATGTTCTTTTGGATTGGAAATAAAATCAGTTTTGCTTACCGTACAGTTACAGTTGTTGGTGATATATCTGTTAAAGCTTACCCGTTTATTGATAACCTTGGTAATGCAGTAACTAACCCTCTGCCCTCTTTGCATCCATATGATGTGCTGATTGGTGCGATAGTAGCAGGTATTGCTAAATTAGTTATTGAGTACAAGAAAAAACATAAGAAAAAATTTGCAGAAGACAAGGAATACGGTTCTGCTCGTTGGGGAAACGAAAAGGATATTGCTCCTTATTATGATAAGCAAAATCAAAGTGATAATATCATTCTGACACAATCTGAAAGATTGACAATGAATAAAGCAAAATCACCAAAGTATGAGCGTAACAAAAATGTAATAGTTTATGGTGGTTCAGGCTCAGGTAAAACTCGCTTTTATGTAAAACCTAACCTGATGCAGATGCATTCAAGTTATGTTGTAACAGATCCAAAAGGTACAATAATTAATGATTGCGGCAAATTGCTTCAGCGTGGCAAACCAATTTATCAAAAAGGCGATATTATCGGTTATCAACCGTATGAAATTAAAATTTTCAATACAATTGATTTTAAAAAATCAATGCACTATAACCCGTTTGCATACATTCGTCCCGAAACTCGTGAGCAAGATATATTGCGTACTGTTGAAGTGCTGATAGCAAATACAACCGGCGAGCAAAAAGGCGGAGATGAGTTTTGGGTTAAAGCAGAGAAATTGCTTTATACATCATACATAGCTCTCATTCTGACTATGTGTCCTGAAAATGAGTGGAATTTTGAAACGCTTATTGATTTTGTCAATGCATCAGAATGCCGAGAAGATGATGATAGCTTTAAAAATGCAATCGATTGGGCATTTTACTATCTTGAAAAGTGGATTGAAAAGGATTGGGATAAAGATGAGCAGTTTGAAGAACAAAACGAAAACTATGCTGATTTAGTTGACATTGATGTAGAGCCTTGGAGAGCAAGTCTTGGCAGATTTGCTGTGCGACAGTACAAAGCCTATAAACTTGCGGCAGGTAAAACAGCTAAATCAATCTTGATTAGCTGTGCAACAAGACTCGCTCCGTTTAGTATTGACAGTATACTTGAAATTACAAGCTATGACGAAATGCAGCTTGATACTATCGGAGATAGACTTACTGCATTGTTTATAGTTGTATCAGATACTGACGCTACATTCAACTTTTTGGTTGCGATTATGTATTCTCAGCTTTTTAATCTTCTGTGTACTAAAGCTGATAAAACTCCGAAAGGCAGATTAAAGTATCCTGTACGATGTTTGATTGATGAATTTGCAAACATAAAGCAAATACCTGATTTTGAAAAAATAATTGCTGTTATACGAAGTCGAGGTATTTCTGCGAGTATTATTTTGCAAACAAAATCACAACTAAAATCTTTGTATAAAGATAATGCTGAAACAATCGAGGGTAACTGTGACTCGGAACTATTTTTGGGTGGTAAAGAAAAAACAACGCTAAAAGACATATCAGATAATTTAGGAAAAGAAACAATCTATATGTTTAACACATCTCGTACAAGAGGAACTCAAGAAAGTTATGGAGTTAATTATCAAAAACTCGGTAAAGAATTGATGTCACGAGATGAAATAAGCGTAATGGACAACTCCCAATGCGTATTGCAAATCAGAGGTTTGCATCCATTTTTGTCTTACAAGTATGACATAACAAAGCACAAAAATTATAAATATCTGTTTGATTATGATGATAAAAATTATTTTGATGTAAAAAAGTATGTTAAGCGTAAGCATAACCATACCGCTGAACTTAGAAAAAGCACAAAATATACAGAATTTCAAACAGTAGATGAAAGGAAATGATTAGTATGAATTTAAACAAACCGAAAAAATTATCAAGCAGAAACAGAAATGCAAAAAAAGTTATTCTCGCAGTTACAGCCGTATCGGTTGTGATTGCTATGAGCTGTGTAACAGCGTTTGCTGCAGTAAGCACTACAGATTTTATCAACAAAACATCAACTGTACTTACCGCTGTTATTTCGCTCATTGGAGCAGGACTCGGAGTTTGGGGTGTTGTAAATCTTATTGAAGGTTACGGAAATGATAACCCGGGTGCAAAATCACAGGGTATGAAACAGTTGATGGCAGGTATTGCACTTATTGCTGTAGGTGTACTTATTGTGCCAGTCTTGAAAAATATGATGTCATCTGCTATGACTTCGTAATATTACTGTTGTTATCTTAAAGAAGGGTGTGATAGTTTGGGAATTTGGGAAGACTTTATCTCCGGAATAGATGAGTGGTTCAGAGGATTTCTTGCCGGAGCAATTGAAGGTTGTTTAAAAACAGTAAATTCTATGCTGTCAGGTGCTCTCAACAATGGTGATGATGGAGGAATTAATTCAATTTTTAATTCTTTTCTCGGTGACCCTACGACTTTCACGGGGTCAACATCTACAAATGAAAGTCTGACTCCGATTTGGAGTACGATAGAAACACTGTCAAATAATGTGATTGTACCTATCGGCGGTTTTGTTCTTATGGTTATTGTATGTTATGAGCTTATACATATGGTTGTAGACGGCAATAATTTTAAGGATGTTGATGATTCAATAATTATACGGTGGATACTTAAAACATTCTGCGGAATTTTGCTTATAAGCAATGTTTTTTATATAGCAACAAGTGTATTTGCGTTTGGTACAGATGCTGTCAACGATGCATTGACAACCTTGTTTGGCACAGGCGATTTTGTTGATGATGAGTTAATAAGCAGCAGTACATTTCACGATGTATTAATGGCACAGGACAAAGGTACTCTAATTGTAACTCTGATAATAAGTTTTGTAATGATTATAGTCACTTTCTTGCTATTAGCATCAATTATCGTAGTGCTTGCATCGAGAATTATTGAAGTATTTATGCAATTATCTATTGCCCCTATTCCATTTGCAACATTTCTTAACAAGGATTGGGCTGACATAGGCAGGAATTGGCTAAGGAATATTTTAGCACTCGCTTTTCAAGGATTTTTTATCATCGTTGCACTCGCAATATTCCAATCATTGTTCAATAACGCACTTGTCACAATGATGTCAGGGTCAAGTACAGATGTCATTATGACGATGGCTATTCTTCTTGGATTTATAATTGCATTTATATTTACGATGTTTCGCACATCAAGTATTTCAAAGTCAATATTTTCAGCACACTAATAACTTGTGCCCCATCGGGGCACAAGTTAAAAGAAGAGGAGGAAATTACATTATGCAGGTGCAGGAAAATTTTGTTCACATACCAAAAGATTTATCACTCATTAAGCAAAAATTCCTTTTGGGACTTACAAAAAGACAAGCAATAGGTTTTGCTGTCGGACTCGTATGTGGTTTACCTGCGTTTTTTATAGTCAAGGCTATAATTAACAATTTGACAGTTGCAATATTTGCAATGGGTATGTTTGCTATTCCGGGGATTATGTATGCTTTATTCAATAAAAACGGTATGTACTTTGAAACATATATTGCATTGCTTATTAAATTTTTTAAAAAGCCGAGAGTACGAAAGTATGAACCTTTATCTGCTTTAAAAGCTATTGAAAATCAAATTGAATATAACAGATTAAAAAGAATTCTTTTAAATGCAGATGTTGATGTTCCGGTATTTGATAATAAGAAGGTGACATTATTTGAAAAAATCACAAGTAAACACAAAAAATAACAATCAGAAAAAGCAATTAAGTAAGGAAGATATTAATTCTATAAAAAGAAGAATGTCACAGCTGAGGAAGGAAAATACAGACAGAAAAGCATCAACTCAGGCACTGATACCATACAAAACGATGCTCCCTGATGGTACTTGCCATATTGGCGGTAAGAAGTATTCTCAGACTGTTGAATTCTATGATACGAACTATCAACTTGCAACATTTGACGAAAAAGGCAGTAAGTTTTCTTCGTGGTGTGATATTCTCAATTACTTCGATGACAGCATTGAATTTCAAAATACATACGAAAATCAAATCATTGATAAAGACTCAATGATTAAGTATGTAAAAATTAATGATGTCAATGACTCTTATAATGACATCAGAAAAGAGTACAGTAATATTCGCATTGAAAATTTATTTGGAGGAAACAACGGTAGAAGCATTAAAAAATATCTTACCTTCACAACAGAAGCTAAAAATCTAAGAGAAGCAAGAGCAAAACTTAATACAGTAGCAAATGAAGTTATTCAACTGTTTGCCGATATGAAAGTATCCGCTCGCAAACTAAGCGGTGAAGAACGACTTGAGAGTATGTATAAATCGCTCAATCCTTTTACTACACAACCTTTTCTTTTCGATTGGAATCTCGTTAGGAAAGGTTATGATACAAAAGACTTTATTGCTCCTTCATCTGTAAAATTTGTCGGTAAAAATCAATTTGAAATTGGTAATGCGTATGGCTGCGTAACATCAATTAATATTCTCGCCGGTGAATTATCGGACAGAATAATTGCAGATTTTCTTGACAAAACAGAAGGACTTGTTTCGTTAAATTTCCATATAAAGCCTTTTGACCAAATAAAAGCTTTAAAATATGTGCGTGGTAAACTTTCTGATGTTCAAAAAATGAAAATTGATGAACAAAAGAAAGCCTTTCAAGCAGGTTATGATTCAGATATTTTGCCTGAGTCAATTCAAATATATCTTAACGAGTTAAAAGGCTTACTTGAAGATTTAAACAGTAAAAATGAACGCTTATTTGACATTACAATTACTGTCAGACAATATGCTTTGAGTAAACAAAAAAGCAATTTACAGCTTGAAACATTATCAAGAATTACGCAAAAAAACAACTGTAAACTCATATCACTTGATTATATGCAAGAGGAAGCACTCGCATCGTCATTGCCAATCGGCTACAATGATGTACCGATTGCAAGAAGCTTACCGACAAGTGCAGTAGCTGTATTTATACCTTTCTCAACGCAGGAAGTATTTCAAGCAGGCGGAACATATTACGGACTGAATCAGGTCACTAAAAATATGATTTTGGCTGATAGACTAAAATTGAAAAACCCTAACGGCTTATACTTAGGCGTGCCGGGTGGAGGTAAATCTTTTGCTGTAAAGCGTGAAATAACAGATATATTTTTAACAAGAGATGATGATATTTTTATAACCGACCCTGAGGGAGAATATTATCCCATTGTCCAACATTTGAAAGGTCAAATAGTAAAAATATCATCGAACAGTCCTCATCATATTAATCCGCTTGATATAAATATTAATGCAGCCAATTTACAAGATGAAAATCCTGTTGCAACAAAATCTGATTTCATCATCTCTTTATGTGAGCTTATTGTTTCAGATAAATTAGGATTAACAGCAGAAGAACGCTCAGCTATTGATAAATGTACGAAAAGACTTTATCAAAGATTTTTTTCAAACAGTCCAAGCAGAGAAAATATACCAACACTTGCTGATTTACAAAAGGAATTCAGAGCAGCTGATGTTGTACATACTCTCAACCGAGTTGCTAATTCGCTTGAAATGTATGTTACCGGCTCACAGAATATTTTTGCATATAGAACAAATGTTGATATTGATAATCGCCTTGTGTGCTTTGACATTAAAGAGCTTGGCTCACAACTAAAAAAAATCGCACAGCTTATTATACAAGATCAAGTGTGGTGCAAAGTTTCTGAAAATCGTAACATCAAAACAACACGCTACTACATTGATGAATTTCATTTGTTGCTGCGTGATGAACAAACTGCGAAGTATTCGGTAGAAATGTGGAAACGCTTCAGAAAATGGGGCGGTGTGCCCACCGGCATAACGCAGAATGTAAAAGACTTGCTCTCATCACCGGAAATTGCAAATATACTTGATAATTCTGACTTTATATATATGCTGTCGCAAGCCAATGGTGATAGAAAAATATTGCAAGAAAAACTTGATATATCCGATGCACAAATAAAATATGTAAAAGGTAGTCAACCGGGTCACGGATTGGTTTTTTATGGTGATATTATTTTACCTTTTGAGGATGATTTCCCCGAAAATACAATTATGTTCCAACTTTTGAATACTGACCCTGCAAAACGAAAAATACCTGCAAATTTGAATTGAGGTGAAATGCAATGAGTTTAACGGGTAAGGAATATCATATTGAATTTACAAGAGTTAAAACAAGTACAGGCTTTCACAGACAAATTAAATTAAAGAAAGCTGATGCTCCTGCATTTGTTCAAAACGGTGTTTTGCATAAATTGTATAATGTTAATCGCAGATTTGAAGGTGATGTTCCGAAATTTTCAATCTCACAAAAAATTGAAAATATACAACCGCATACAACTCAAGGCAAAAGTGTAAAATATACTCTCTTGGCAGTAAGTAAGTCACGCAAAATTGCTACAAGTGCTGCCTGGAAAGCTGCTTTATCAGCCGAAACGATAACGCTTACTTCGGCAAGGTTAGCAGGCAATAGACTTACTCAAAAGATAAGGAATAACGCTGATACGATTGATAGCGGTAAAGCGATTTTAAGTGCCGTTACAACTATATCAACTGCAAACAGAGTAAGAAAAACTTTAATTCAACATAAACTGCAACGCAAAAGATATAAAGCATATAAGCAAGCTGTTGCCACTTCAAAAGCTCAATTCAAATCTGCTAAACACAGACTGCAAATTAAAAAGAAAGAGTTTAAGTCCGCAAAAAAACTGCAAAAGCAAAAATTGAACAATATTTCTAATGAATTTAAAAACTCTTCAAAATTTATTTCCGCAAAAAAAATAAGGGTTATTGCACGAATTTTGCATAAAAACATAAAAGCTAATCGTAAATTCATAATAGAGAAAGATAAAGTAGAAGTTCAAAAAGACTTATATAAAAGCAAAATTAAGTTAAAACGCTTATATAAGCCTAAAAACATCGTTTTGCAAGGACTTAAAAGTGCTGCTGTCCGTGGTGCATACAGTGTTTCAAACAAAATTGCCCAAAATGCTCAGGACAATGATTTCGTTCAGGCTATATCAAACGCTGTTACAGTTGATAGACAAATAAAAACTATAATAAAATCATATAAAAATCAAAAAATTTCAAAAGCTGAAAAAAGACCCGAAAAATTAAATAAAAGGAGAAACAAACTTCAGCAAAAGCAGAATAAGCTAAATCAGACTCGTATGAGGAAAAGAAGTCATAAGCCTAAGCCGAAAAGTACAGCAAAAGATAAAGTAAAGCAACTTAGTAAAGGAATGGTGAATATTATTGCTAAGCTGTTTGGAGCTTTAGCATTTCCTTTGCTGATTATAATACTGGTTTTTGGCTTAGTCGTTATGATGTTCGGCAGTTGTACGGCTAACAGCAGCTTTCTGCTCGGCACTTATTATTGTTCAGATTACGATATGGCACAAGCGATTGAAACATATACAGATATTGCTTACAGCTATAATCAAGATGTTATTAAGTGTCAGGGCAATGATTGGAAAAACGGTTTAAACAATATGGGTATAGACACATCTAATATGCCTGATAAACCGTCTGAATTTGTCTTTGGCAAAAACCGTTATCAAAATTATGACCCTGTTTATGATTTTGATGCTAATAAGTTGATAGCATTTATGTGTGCTTATACTTATGATTTTGACAATGCAAGCGACCAAAAGCAACGATGGTCATATAAATCTGAGTATGATGATGTACTGAAAGACTTGTTTGAAACAGAATATAGCTTTGAAGCTCAGTACTATAATTCGTCATATTGGAAAATCTGTAATCAATTTACCGTGTATCCGAGCAACCATTCATTTTGGTATTGTGCCGGTTCCGGAACAACTGTATATAACGGTACTACATACGGATATATTGATTTTGGTAATGAAGCTCCACCAACTGAGCTAATGCCATTTACCAATGACCATACGATACATTTTGATTTAAGCACCGGCGAAGTTAAAGACCGCAATAAAGGTTACGCAAAATCCGGTTATTATATTCAAAACTTAAATTATGATTATACTCTTCCGTCAGGTAGTAAGGTTAATAGCTTTTATCACTATATTGTATCAGGTTCAAATCGTTATCTCGGCTTCAGAGGAGCTGACGGAAAGTTTTATCATAAAACTCAGCTTTATGTTAATGGTATGTCATTTAATTATGCTATTGCACATCAAGATGCTGAAAAATGGCTTGGCAGAACAACAAACAACAGAATGCTTATAAGAGATTTTCGACAAGAGGAATATGTCAAGGAATGTAAGCTCTATACCAATGTTAAACAGTTGTGTTCTTTTGATGATGCGATTGATAAAATGCTAAAAGAAAAAAATCCAACTGATGCTAATGATTATACGCAAAGATTACAATATTATCGTATTTTAGCTTGCCTTGAACAGGATGCAAACGGTAAAACGCCGGATACATACGGATTACATCAGATGTTTAATTCTTCACCCTTGTTGGGTGATTTTATTGATGCAGATATATATAATAACTATGGTTATGATATGGTAACTTGGGGAAGTAATCATTGCAGCAACACAATTCATTACGGTATTGACATTACAGCTAACACAGGCAGTAATGTATATGCTGTAATGGACGCTAAAGTCGATAGTATTGACACAGCAAATCATACTATTGTACTTATAACAGCAAATGATGCAACTTTTTTCTACGAAGAAGATAAAAAGCACACCGTTAAAGTATCATATACAAATATTACAGTAAAAAGCGGACTTGCTGTCGGCGATACTGTTAAAACAGGTGATTATATCGGAAAAGTTGATAATTTCAGGCATTGTAATATGGTTGATAACTCATCTGCAGACAGAGATTATTTACATATGAGAGTTGAAATTAAATATAATATTGTAGAGTGGTCTTGGCACGATGTTGATCCTCAATTTTTGATTTATCGTGAAAACAGTTAGGAGGTATGAAATTGATTGATAATAAGCAAAAACTTGCAGCTCTGAAAGATAATCTTAATACTATCAGCAAAAAAATTGCTGATTTGTCAGTAAAGAAGAAAAAACTTGAAAAGCAAATATCAGACATTGAGCAAAAAGAATTTATGAGCATCATTCGTCAGAATGATTGCACCGTTGTCACATTGTCTGATGATTTGGAGTTAATTAAACGCATTAAAGCAAGTAATATTTCACAAAACGAATTACTTGAATTACTTAATGATTTAGGAGGACAGAACGATGAACAAAAAGAAGTATAAAATCTCAAGAGCAATCTCAGCTGTTGTTTTATGCGTTACAATGTTAGCGGTCAGCATATGCGGAGCAAATGCTGCAGAAGCAACTGCTGATGGTAACAACGATAACAATACAGCAGTTGAAGAAACAACAACTGAAAGTAATGAAAATGAAAGCAACAGCACCGATTATAATTGGTCAAGCAATACAACAGGCAATGCTAATTTAACAGCAGACCAGGAGATTTTAATGGAAAATGGTATGTATCAATTTATCGCTGTCAAAACGAGAGATGATGATACTTTCTATGTCATCATTGACAAAACGAAGAATGAAGATAATGTGTATTTTCTCAATGAAGTTGATACAGCAGATATTGAAAAATTCTTGAGTGATGATACTAATGCAAATTCAACAGTTCAAGAAACCACTCAGCCTGCAACAGAGCAAGTTGAGCGTACTGCCACATCTGACGATTCACAGTTTACTATCTATCTTATCGTTGGTGTTATCGTTCTCGGTGGTATAGCTTTTGCAATTTTTAAGCTCAAAAAAGGTAAATCGACTAAGAAAAATGCGGATACCTCAGATGATGATTTTGACGATTTTGATTACGAGGAAATAAACGAAGATAACAATGCTGACAATGCGGAGGATAACAAATGATATTAGTTGTTGCTGAAAAGCCATCTGTTGCAGCTACAATAGCTACTGTATTGGGAGCAACCCAAAAAGGTGTTAATTACATATATAATGATAAATACATTGTAAGTTGGTGTCTTGGACATTTAGTTACTTTGGACGATCCTGATATGTACGATAAAAAATATGCGGAATGGAAATTTGAAAACTTACCTATCATTCCCAATAAGTGGTCATTTACAATTAACAAAACTACAAAATCACAATTTTATGTGTTGAAAAATCTTTTTTTAAAAAATGATGTAACTGAAATTGTATGTGCGACTGATGCCGGACGAGAAGGCGAGTGTATTTTCAGATATGTATATAATATGGTTGGTTGCAAAAAGCCGGTCAAAAGACTCTGGACATCATCGCTTGAATCAAGTGCAATCAAAAAAGCTTTTGCTGAGCTTAAAGATGATGCAGAGTATGATACTTTGTATCAAGCCGGGTTTGCAAGAGCTAAAGCCGATTGGCTCGTAGGTATTAATGCAACAAGACTTTTTTCAATCCGATATGGCATTACTCTTAATGTTGGCAGAGTGCAAACGCCTACACTTGCAATGATTGTTGACCGTAACAACAAGGTAAAAAACTTTGTGAAAGAACCGTTTTACAAGGTTGATATTGACTGTGAAGATTTTAAAGCTGTAAGTGTTGAGGAATTTAAGTCAGAATATGAAGCTGATAAACTTGCCAAATGTGTTGATAAGTCGGATTTTACGGTTGTTGATGTAACGGAGCAACAAAAATCTGTTGCTCCTCCAAAGCTCTATGACTTAACGGCTTTACAGCGTGATGCAAACAGCATTTACGGTTATACCGCACAGCAAACGCTTGATTATTTACAATCACTTTACGAAAAACGGCTTGCTACATATCCTCGCACGGACAGCAACTACATAACCGATGATATGGCTGATACAGCTAAAAGTCTTATTGAAAGCGTTTACGGTGTATATGAAAAAATACCACAGACACCTACCGATGTTACAAAAGTTATCAACAACGCAAAGGTATCAGACCACCACGCTTTACTGCCGACCGAACAGATAACAAGCTATGACTTATCGTCCTTGCCTACAGCTGAATATAATATATTGTTTATGCTTGCAGTCAGACTTTGTGTTGCAACCGGTGAGAATTACGAATATTGTATTGATGTCATAAAAATGAAATCTGATAAAAGTGAAATGATATTCACTAATAAGGTGTCATTTCTTGAATTCTGCGGTTGGAAAGAAATTGATGCCTGTGTTCGCTCAAAGAGCAAATCAGAATTGGAGGAATACTTCAACCCAAATAAAGCTGAAAGTCAATTTGTTACGGTGAAAAAAGGTCAGGTATTGAAAAAAGTTCCTGCAAGCGTATCAGAACACTTTACTTCACCACCAAAGCAATATACGGATGCTACTTTATTGTCTGCTATGGAAACAGCCGGAAATACCGATTATGTTGAGGACAGCAATGTTGAAAAAAAGGGACTCGGCACTCCTGCAACTCGTGCCGGCATTATCGAAAACCTTGTTAAGCGACAATACATACAGCGTGATGGTAAGAAAATTCTGCCGACCGAAAAAGGCATTCAGCTCATAGACTGTGTTCCCGATGATGTCAAGTCCCCGAAAATGACGGCTGTATGGGAAACCGCTTTGCAACACATTGAAAAAGGTGCTGCAAGTGCCGATGAATTTATGAATCAGATTGAGGACAGCGTAAAGTATCTTGTTGATACATACAGCGAAGTTGACAACAGTAAACATTTTACCCGTTGGGAAACAGTCGGCATTTGCCCAAAATGCCGACAGAAAGTATTGTCATATCCGAAATCATATTCTTGTGAAAATAAAGAGTGCGATTTCAATATATGGAAAAGTATTTGTGGCAAGAGCATTTCATCGGCACAGGCTATTAAGCTGCTTACTAAAGGTAAGACGGACACACTCAAGGGATTAAAGTCTAAATCAGGCAAATCCTTTGATGCTGCTATTAAACTTAACTCGGATTTCAAAACAGAGTTTGTCTTTCTAAATACAAAAAAATCATACAGGAAGTAAATTATGGAACGAGAACGCTCAATACCGGAAGAAAATAAAGATATAGAGAAAGAAAAGTTACTGCCTGAGATAGCTGAAATATTGAATATATCTATATCGCAACTTGAGCAATACCCTGCTGATGTTCAACTAATTCTTTGCCAAACTTACATTAATGAGTGTAAGTTTGGCAAAGACGATGTTGCAAAGATATTAAATCAAGTTATTAATCTTGATATTGATAATATCGGTATAACCAAAGAGGTTAAAGAGTTAAATCCGCCTAACTTAGACAACGAATTAAGCGAGTCTGATAAAAAAGTAAATCAAAATAAGCGTACATATCTCATATCAAGAAATCAAATTATTGAAAACGCAAGAAAAATAGCTGAACTCAATTCAAAACAACAATTACAGCAAACAGAACAAATAAACCGCAATAATAAAAGCAACTATTGACAAACGAAAAAGTAAACTATACAATTATTTTGTATATATGTGATTTTATTTCTCTTTTTATTTCCACTTATAAAAATTAAGGTTTTTGCAAAACTTATACTTGACAATAATATCATTGTGATATATAATAAATATAAAGAGATATAAAAATCAACAAAGGAGAGGTAAAATATGAGGATTATAAAAAAATTGATAGTTGCTTTAATGATTACAGCTATGCTTGTGGTATCTGTTGTAAGCGTATCTGCTGTATCTGAATATGATAAGGTAGTTTACATTACAAAGGAAGAATTCAATGATAAAATGTGGGATATGTACTTATCTGTATCACGAATTGATGAAGATACAATACTTGACGAGAAAGACGCATTTACTGTATCTATGGGCAGGTATGAATTAACAAGTTTCTTAGAGGATTATGAACCTCTCAACAGTGACATAAGTGTATCAGATGCTTATCAAGAGTTTTCTGCACATCTAAAAGATGTTTTTGAGGATATAAAAATAGATGTAGATGAAAACGGAAATATTTACGAGGAGCATAAAGACGGCAGTAAATATGATTGGACATATAATGCTGACAAGGATATGTTTGTTTGTACCAACAAAAACGGCAATATTGAAAAAACATATGACCGTTATCACACCGATTACGAATTACAGCATAAGGAAGATACAACAGTACAGGAAGAAACACAAGCCACTACTCAGGAAGAAAGCTATAACTATGTAGAAGCAAAGCCATATGTAGATAATAGCGAAAGCAATACACAAGTAAAAAAAGAAGCAGCTGTTGCTGAGGTAGCTACATCTGATTCGGCTGAAATTACAAGTGGTATGAGTACTCCACAAGTAATAATTCTAAGTTTTGTTGGCGTTGCAATCATAGGCGGCGTTGTTGCCTTAATCTTTACATACAAGAAAAAAATCGGCAAATAATTCATCAATACATTGTATAGTCGGGAGGTATTGTTATGACTAAAAAAAGAGGAATCGTTTTAATAGCTGCAAGCGTGATTTTTGTAATTGGTGTAATAATTGCAATTTTAGTTGCAGGCTGTGGTAAAACAGCTGACAATAAAGTGTCAACTGCAGATGAAGTCATTGCTACATCTGTGCAAACCGTAACTCAGGTTGTAACCGATGTTCAAGGCAATACACATATTGAAGAAGAAACAATGGTTGTTGAAGTTAAGCAGACAAAACCATCTGAGCAATCGGAAAAAGCTACAGAAGCTAATGCACAGAATATAGCAAACAGTGACAGCAAGCAGAATAACGGCAGTCATATTAATAATAGCAACAACAGTAATCATAACAACAGTACCAACAGTTCCGGCAATACTCAGTCGAGTAAGAGCAACAGCTCATCAGGTCAGACAAGCAAGTCATCAGGCGGTACAAGCTCAAGTGACTCGTCAAGTCAGGGCAAACCGTCAAGCAGTAAGTCTGAAAGCTCGCAAACAACTCAGCCTGCACCGGCTCAACAACCTACAAAAGATGCACACGAAGGTAAAACTTGGCACGATGCCGAGTACAAGACCGAAAAGGTTTGGGTAGTTGACGAGGAAGGTTATACTTGGCAAAAACCGATTTACGAAACACACGATAGAACAATTTGTAATACCTGCGGTGCAGATATTACGGATAATTGTGCAGAACACGGAAAACAGCATATGCTTAATGGAGAAAATTCAAGTTATCGTAATGAAACGGTAGATACATTGGTAGGTTATGAAACCGTAGAAGAACCCGAAAAAGGACATTGGGAAAGTAAAACTACCCTTGTTCGACCTGAGGGATGGTACTGATTAAGGAGCAAAATATGTCAATAATTTTACTGCCTTTTAAAATTGCTTTTTTAATATTAGCTTTTCTTCTAAAGGGTGTGCTTTACATATTGTCATATACAATAATATTTTTTTCCGATTTTTGTGGGGCTATTCACTATATAATTAGACTCGGAAGCGGTATATTTGCTATTGGAGGAACGATAGTAGTTGTAGGTTGGATACAGGAAGGTAGTTTTACAGGTTTTGAGGGTGGATTATTAATTGCGATAGTATGGTTAGTTGCTATGTCGTTTAGTATTATGTTCGATTTAGGTAACGCAATAGCAGACTTTTTAGAAAATATCGGCGATTGGTTAGGTAATTTAGCACTTAGATTTTTACATTTATAAAATTAAGTATTGCATAATTTACTTTTATAGCATATAATAATTATAGACGGATATTTCCGTATGTGCAAATGTTTTTCGCCCACCACTGGCGAATAATAAATGACTGGCTCGAAAATGTTTTTCGCCCACCACTGGCGAATAATAAGTGACTGGCTCGAAAATCTTCGGTAACCCTGTCATTATGATATGATAGGGTTACTTTTGTTTTAATGGGATATTATGGAAATAATTATGTTTGATTTAGAAAATGCAATTTAAGTATTGCATTTTTTGCTTAATAATGTATAATATAAGTAGTGATAAGCATTGTCTTATCGTATAGAAATCTTTTGATTTCCGTAAAAAGTGGTGAGTCCTACCATATAAGTGGAAGCGTTACAAGAGGTGAGTCCTACCGTATAAGTGGAAGCATTACAAGAGGTGAGTCCTACCGTATAAGTGGAAACTGTTCTAAGGGGCTGGAAACAGTCCCTTTATTTTTTTGGAGTGATTTTATGAAACAGAAACGATTGAGCTTTTATTCTATAGGTTTAAAATATGTAAGAAGTCTTGCTCAGAAAGACAATAATGTTATGTCAACATCTCCTCAAATTCATAAATCTAACAGACCTTTCGTGGGGGTTATAGTTTTATTAAATGACAGATTGTATTGTATTCCGCTTACTTCACCTAAAGCAAAATTTGCACAAAAAAAGAATTCGATAGATTTTTTGAAAATCTGCCATCCAACTTCAAAAGATTCAAAAGGTGCATATAAAGTTATAGGCGGATTGAATATAAACAATATGTTGCCTGTTGATATGTCATTAATACATAAAATTGATATTGCTGTTAAACCAACCGATAATCACGAAACAATCGCTTATAAACAACTTATGGCTAATCAACTTACTTGGTGTCAAGCCAATCAGGATATTATAATTAAGAGAGCTAATTCACTATACAATATTATCACAGAAAAATCCGAAGATAATAAATATCTTGCTAAACGATGTTGCAACTTTAAAAAATTAGAAGAAGTACTTGACCAATATGAAGAAAAGCAAAAATCACCTATCACAAGAAATCAGATAATTCGTAATGCGAAAGCAATAGCAGGACAAAAACATTTTTCAAACGCTAAGGATAAGAGCAAAAGCAGATAAAACTACATAAACATTTACGGCAGAGCTATTACGGCTCTGCCTTTTTTTATGCCCTGATTTCAGGACATTTTTTATTTTTCTAAAAAAATTTAATTTTTTTAGAAAAATAAGGGTGCAAAATTCAAAAAATTGCGGATTAAATATAGAGGAATATTTTTAATGATTGGAGGTTAAATGATGTGTATTCGTGCAAGAGATTCTCCTTAGGAATTTCCCAACTTTTCTATCAAAACAAATGAAGGAGAGTTTTATGAAAAAATTAAGAAAGCTAAAATCAGCTGTCGCAGCAGTTTTTAAGCCTAAAAAGCTGGCATCATTAGCAATTGCATTAACAACAGTATTTGCTATGTTACCTATTGCAAATATTAGTGCAAGTGCATATTCATATACGGGACTTGATGAAATCGGCGGCAAGGTATTGATTCAATCTTCTGACAATGCGTTAGTACTTATTGACAACGGAAGTGCAGGCAAACTTGACGCATATAAATTCCTTATCAACGGTGAGGTCGGTTATTGTATTGACCCGCAGTTACCTGCACAAAAGACTTCCGGCAAAACTGTGGAGTTTTCGCAGTTTTCAGGTGAAACAGGCAAGGAAGTAATTAAACTTGACCCTTATACCACAAACCAAAAGGAAAAGGCATTAATTGCCGGTTTATCTGTTTTCTACGGTGGATACGGTGATTATTTCAGCACATTTTCAAACGGCGGTAAAACTGCAAAGTCAATAATGGACAGCTATATTAATGGTGTGTATTCTTCCGATTTTAAGCATTTGAGTAATGCTGATGACAAGTATTATTATTTGAGTCATTATGCCGAATCTCAACTATATCACGAGCTTGTCGGTGACAGCACAAACTGGAAAACTTGGAGCAGTTATAACGACATCAACACAATGATAAACGGACTTGTTGAATTTGCAAATAATATAGCAAAATCAACAGGTGACTATTCGGCAATTTTGAGAAGCTGTCAGATGAATAATTATTATATCTGTCAGCCAAAAGGTAAAGACGGTACTTTTTGTCAGCACTTAATTGTCAGAATACCAAAGAAAGCAAAACTTGCACTTCAAAAGTCGGGCACAAGTGATGAAATCAAAAATCTTACCGAACAAACCAAAGATAAAGATTATCTTAATTTCAGCGGTGCAGAATATACTCTGTATAAAAAAGCCGACAACTTGGTTGTCGCAGTTGCACAGCTTAACAGAAACGGTAATATTTCAAAAATCAAATATTCCTACTCCAATCAGGATTGGATAGGTAAAAGCTACTTTGAGCTTGACTCAGGAGAATATTACCTCAAGGAAACCAAAGCTCCAAACAGCGGAAAATATTTTACACTTGATACAACTAAGTATCCTATCACAGTTACATCAGAGGACTGTATTGCTGAAAAAACACTTGATGTGTTAAATGTAAGCGATACAGAAAGAGTAAGACTAAACCTAAAAAAAGAAAGTGCTAATCCTGATTTAACGGATAATAATTCTTGTTATGACTTAGACGGTGCACTGTTTGCTGTTTTTAGCAATCAAAAAAGTGCTTATGATTATATTGCCGACAATAGCAAGAAAAACAATATTGTAAGATACTTTATTACCGACAGTAAGGGCAATTGCAAGGCAATTTCTGCTGACGGTAATAGTTGGGACTACAGTACAAGCTCTGAGCTTTATAAATTTACTTACAGTAAGTCTTTATATGCTGTTGAAATCGAAGCACCGAAAGGTTTTAAAAAGTACAACCGTCCGGTACAAATGGCTATAAATGGCACAAACGGTGGTTTTGCCGTATTATCAGCAACTATTTCTGACACACCTCTTAATGACCCTATTAACATATTAGTGAGGAAAAAAGACGCAGTAACAGGTCAATACACTAATATGGAAAATGCAGAGTTTACTGTAAAATACTATAGTGGTTATTATTATTCTGAAAATGAACTTGTGGGTAAATCACCTGAGAGAAAATGGATACTCAAAACCGATAGTGACGGCTATACACATTTAGATGAAAGTTATAGAGCTGATAGCGACTATGGAGAACCGTTTTATGTAACAAGTGCAGAAAATCCAAACCCGGCTATGCCACTTGGTACAGTAACAATACAGGAAACCAAAGCTCCGACAGGCTACAAAATCAATCCTGAATTGTTTATCCGACAAATTAAGGTTGATGAAGCCACAGGCTCAATTACAACATTTAACGAGATTGAAGTGCCTGAACCACGAGATACTGTTTACGGCAATCTTACAATCTACAAAATAGCCGAGGACAGCAAGCGAGGAGCTAATACTGCTAAGGATGTATGGTTTAGCGTCAAGTCTGATGATGGAGTTACAGATACATATGTTGTAACTACCTCAAAAGGACTTGACGGTGAGGTAACACTCACTAACCTGCCTGTGTATAAGGCAAGCGGTGAATATGTAAACTACACAATTAAAGAGCTTGGCTACAAAAATTCTGACGGCACTTATTCTGTTCCTGACCGATATGTTGCTCCAACATCAAAAACTATTACCCTTAAAGAAAATGTAACACTTACATTTACATTTGCTAACAGACTTGCTACAGGTACTTTAAAACTTACTAAAACAGACAGTTCTGACACTCTTATAGACGGCTCAGGTTGGAAACTTTATAAAGCTGACGGCACAGCTGTTGAATGCAGCAAAAACAGTAACGGTAAATATTCGTATAAATCCACCGGTGCAAGTGCAACTGACTGCATAGCGACAAATGGCAGTTTGACCATTGACAAGCTCCCAGTCGGTGATTATTACTTAGTCGAAAGCATAACACCCACAGGATATATGCCATATGGTAAAAAGTTAGAATTTAAAATTTCTGCAAACGCAGAAACTCCGCTTTTAATTCAGTTTACTGTAAAAGATAACAAGACAATGTTATCTGAAACAGGTGGAGTCGGCAGAGCACCGTTTTACTATATAGGCATAGCATTGGCACTTATATCAACATTTTTTATTACTCAAACAAAAAGCAGAAAGGAAAATCAGTATGAAAACAAAAAATAATATGTTTAAAATTTTTACTGCAATGGCAGTTGCTGTCTTGATGATTATGTCAGCAATTCCATTTGCATCAGCCGCAACTAATAACAAATTACTTGACACTACTAAAAAAGTATCAATTACTACAAAATGTGCAAAACCGGGATATACCTTTACTGTGTATAAAGTTGCTGAACTAAAAACAACCGAAAATCCATATCAGACAGGCTATACTTCGCTCGTTCCGTCAATTTCAGAAGATATATTGAGAGGTAAATCATCAGTTGTATTGGCAGCTCTTGACGGTATCGCAACAATGCCTTCAACTGCTTCTGTTGTAGGTACATTTACTACATCAGCAACTTCTGTTACAAAAACATTCTCAGGACTTGCTCAGGGAATGTACTATATCAAGGCAACAAACTATCCTGCCGGTGTAAAAAGTGTTACAAACAGCGTAATAGCACTTCCGTATTATAACAACGGTTGGGTATATACATATAAAGCTATTGACCTTGCAACTAAGGTTAATGACGGTGATGTAGTTACAGGCAAGACTATCACAAACAGCACAAAGGATAATGTTAATTTTACCGATGTAAGCCTTGGCGACACAGTGAATTTTGAAATCAAGTCATCAACAGCCGGTTCTTCTAAAATGAAGCTTAAATCATATACAGTATATGATGAGATGTCAGCAGGACTTACTCTTGATAAAGACAGCGTAAAGGTTGCACTTCTTAACGCACAAGGCGGTAAAATTGCTGACCTTACAACATCTGATTATACACTTAATGTCACTTCTGAAGTTGACGGTAAAGCTACTACATTTAATGTAGCAATTACAAATGCTTATCTTCAAAAAAATGACTTTTATGCAAGTAATGCTGCATATACTTCTGTCACCTACTCTGCAAAACTCAATAAGTATGCAGTTGTCGGTAAAGCAGGTAACCCTAATACCGAAACAAAACTTGTGTATGCTAACAAAAACGGTGTTGAGTCAGAAGTAACCGGTAATACAGTTTATGTTTACACTTTTGCAGTAACAACTAACAAGACAGATACAGCCGGCAAGGCTCTCGAAGGTGCAGAATTCAGCCTTTTTAAAACAGAAGAGGATGCAACTGCTCTTACAAAAGCCATTGCAAGCGGTGTTTCAGACAAGACAGGCAAGGTTACTTACTACAACACAAGTAAAGAAGAAATCAAGCTTGCAAGCGGTAAATATTATATTGTCGAAACAAAAGCTCCTACAGGCTACAATATCTACGGTAAGGTTATTCCTATTACAATTGAAGCAACTTATGGAGCTGCATTTACTGATGGTTCATATATTACTAATTGTCCGACGGACGGCACAGTTAGTATTGATGTTAAGGATACAATACTTTTTTTCCCACAGACAGGCGGTGCAGGTACTGCAATGTTCTATGTTATTGGTTCTGCACTTGCAATTAGTGGCATAGTTATTTTGGCTATTTGCCGTAAAGTTAAAGCATAAATAAAAGGAGATAAGTACCATATGAAAAGAAGCAAATTATTTTTGGTTATTGGAATCACATTTATGGTTTTATCTGTTTCAATGGTACTTTATCCTACTATATCAAATGCTATTAATAGCTTCTATTCAATCTCAACTATAAAAGATTATACAAAATATTCAGATACTATTTCGGCAACTGACCGGCTTTCGCTGTTATCAGTTGCCGAAAAATATAACAAAACTTTGCGTGATACAGTAAGTACATTTTCATATTCAACAGATAGTCTTGTTGACAGTTATGATGATGCATTGAATTTTGAAGATGGACTTATAGGATATATCGAAATTAAAAAAATCAATGTAAAACTGCCTATATACCACGGTAGTGATCCTGATGTGCTTAAAAAAGGTGTTGCTCACATACCTAATAGTGCTTTGCCTACGGGTGGTATTGGCAACAATACTGTTTTATCAGCACACACAGGCTATCCAACGCAGGTCTTTTTTGATAATCTGACTGAGCTTACAGTTGGTGACACTATTAACATCTATGTGCTTGATAATACACTTACATACAAAATAACAGCAAAAAACATTGTTGAACCTGACGATACATCTCTATTAAATGCAGATGATACAAAAGACTTGCTGAGCTTAATAACTTGTTATCCGTATGGTGTAAACAGTCACAGGCTTATTGTAACCGCAGAAAGAGATATAGTGCCTTCACACGATGAAGCTGAAGCAACAGAAATCACAAAATCAAGCAAAAATAGTTTTGAAATTATAATATCTGCAATAATTGCATTTCCTACTGCAGCCATAATTATTGCGAGAAAAAGGAGGAAAAAATATGCCCGATAAAGATAGAGCGGTTGCTATAACTATAGATAAGTCACTTATTCAAGAGGAAACCGAGGAAGAAATCAAGACAAGAGTTCCCGGCACATTTAGCGATAATATACGCTTCTTGTGGATAAAAAAAGATAACTGTGAGGAGATAAATAATGCTAAGACAATATTAACCTCACTCAATGAAAACAGTACTTATATGCTATATGACCGGTTCGGGAATATAGCCGAAAATATATCCGGAAAGCAACTATATGAAGCTCACTACGATCCGGTATCCGAAAAAAATATATCCGATAAAGATAGAGTTACACTTGTTCAAGATATGAACACTTTAGGTTATGAATTCGTGCAGGTTGAAGGTTATTCGGATGATTTCCTTATGTGGAAATCAAAAGGTGAAGTCGACACAAAAAATGCTTTTGGCTTTGATGGGTGGGAAGCTGTGAGAGAATTTGTCAATAATGTACATACTCTGATGAACAATTATACTGTTCAAGTATTACAAGACAGGATAAATAAAGATTACAGCGTAATTGACTATGGCTCATTTGATGATAGAGAAATTCAGACAGCAATTAAGAATTACTCGCAACAAAAAGCTAAAAATAATGACATCACATATACCAAAGCCCAAACTGAATATGATAAATCAGAGCCGGATAACAGTATCAATATAGAAAATCCGATACTTGCATCCTTTTATGATAAGTACAATCAGAAAATTGCAAAATTTGAGGATAAAAATACAAATCTTAATGCCAAAATCAACAAACTCAATCATAAGATTACTAAGGCAACAGAGTTTGTTGAGGTTATCTCGGCTCTTGAACAGGTTATTCCTAAACCTATTTTTACTGTATTAAATCTTATTTCTCAAGAGAAACAAGAAAAAATTGCGAATATGCAATCAAAACTATCTAAACACGAAAGCCGTATTGCTGATAACAATAAGAAAATTCATAAGTATGAAAGTAAGATTACTTTATGTAAAAAAATTAATACATTTCTCACTAATATGAAAACGCAAGACGGCAGAAAAGAAAACTTTATCAACGGTGTTCAGGAATTCAGAAGTATTGCAATCCGTAATGCTTCTGAAAAATTTGATGTAACTCAGGAAAAGCTCAATAAAGCTATGTCTGAATATGGTAGAACACATTTTGCATCTGAAAAGCTAAAGCTTCAAAAGCAAATTAATAATCTTGCAAATAAGAAGGACAAGCTTCGTGACAAACTGATTGCTCTTGATGCACTCGTTGATAAATTCGATACAATTAATAAAATGTCTGAACAAAAAATCGAAAATGTTATTGAGCAGAGTTGTGACAATATTGTATCTGACCTTACCGGCAAAAAAGCTGTAAAAGCAGAAACTGTTGTAAATGCTTGCAGTAAAGCTATTGACTCCGCAAGCTTAGCTAAAGAAAAAGACAATTACCTAAAAAACGCAGAAATGTCTGTTGAAGATGATTATGACAGCATTGACGGTATTATTAACAACGGTAACAAGCAACAGGAATATGACAAACTCAAGGAATCTGAGTCTGAAAAGAAGTCTGAACGCAGGACAGCACCTTTGTCACGAAATCAAATTAAGCAAAATGCAAACACTATTGCTCATAATGAGCAACAAACGAAAGACAAAAACAAAACTCAGGGACAAGAATTATAAAGCTATTTTAGACCTGTGCCATTCAGGCACAGGTCTTTTTTTAAGAGGTGAATAAAATAAATGATTGAATTATACGGAAACAAAATATGGAACAGCAACACTCCGAACAAATATAAAAAAGTCATCATTGCGAATGAAGATAGCCTTGATAACATATGTCAGAAACTTGAAAATTCAGGTCTTAATTATTGTGCTTATATTTTTAACGGTAAAGCACATATTGCCATTGGCAGAGCCACTGCAACTAATATTGATAAATTGGATATTGATTATCAGGCTGTAATTGATTGTAACTCGAAAATTTATAAAACCAACAACATCATAGGAACTACAACCTATGATTCTATCGTGGACAAATTGTACCGTAAGTACAATACCGATTTTGCCTATAAAATCGGTCAAAGACTTACTGAGCAAGGTATCCTTTTCTCAGGTAGAATTTACGGTAAAACAACAACTATTACTGTTGACAAGCAATATGCTGATACCTTGAATAAAATATCTGCTGAACTTAAAGAACAACGAACATCATTTATGTCAAAATCTGAAAATGATTTACAGGAAGAAGTAAAGTCGGTTGATGAAAAAATATCCGAATTACACTTTAACGAATTACAACTTTCAGCACTTGAATCAGCTATCAGTTTTGTTAATGACCGAAATGATGATACTTTGACTGATACCCTTCTTTCGCTCTTCTCTGACTGCACAGATTTTAACGAAACTCAAATTTCAGCACTTGCCAAAAACTATGTTGATACATACCGAAAATTTTCGGGTACATCTTTAATTCTTGCAGATATATCAAAATTCACTGATTTAAAACAGCATTTTGCTAATGATAATATTACAGCAAGGTTGACCGAAAATCGTGGTTACTCAAACGCTCAGCTTGACATTATAAGAGATATGGTAGCTTACGGTATGAGTGATTCTGTAATCAACTTGCTTGATTACACTTTTTCAATTGATGAAATGCAAAACTTCTTTACAGCATACAAAAATGGCTCTTATGAAGATTTAATCAATCTTATTGCAGATATTAAAGGTACTACACGCATAGATATTGAAGAACAAATTGAAAGTGGAACATACACTCCCGAAATTCCTGATAATGATTTTTTAAGCAAAAATCTAATTTTTCATAACCCTTCGGCTAATCATTTTACGGTTATGTATTTCAATCCTGATAGTGAAACAGGCGGTCAGTTCGTAAGCACTGATATAAATTATAATGTTGCTTGGCGAGGAAACCGAGATTTTCCAAATGATTCCAAGCGATTCTGGAAATATGTTGAAATCACCGGAAATCAAACTCTGTCCGATTTAGGCAGTAAATTTTTCCGAGAATCTTTAAATCTTTTTTACTCCGGTGAGCAAATTGCAGAGGGATTAACAGCTGACACACAAAAATTGATTGCAGATGTTGCTACTGCCGAAATGATAAAATCAGGCGAACTTATTGAGCCTGAAAGTTTACTTATTGAACCTGAGAGTTTTGATGTAACTAAGTTTGATACACTCATATCTGAACAAGAAGTAATCACAAGCAATAATTCGGATAAAAATACTATTGTTATCAATGCTTTTGCCGGACCGGGAGCCGGTAAAACAACCTCTTGCCTTGAAATAGCCGAAAAATTGAAAAAGCAAGGATTTGTTACGGAATATGTGCAGGAATATGCAAAAGATCTTGTTTATGACAACAATCTTACAATGCTTGACGGACATTATGAACACCAATTTGCAATTCTTAACGAGCAGATGAAGCGTATCAATCGTTTGTACGGTAAAGTTGATTTCATAGTTACGGATTCACCAATTTTACTTAATAACACTTATCTTAATGAAGATAAAAATACCGAAGTATATTCTTCATATTCTGATAGCGTGAACAAACTTTATGGTCTTTATAATAATTTTAATTATTTTGTTGAACGTGATACATCAGCGTTTGAAAAAGAGGGACGAATACATAACCTTGAACAAAGCATTGCAATTGATAACGAATTAAAAAATATGTTACACGATAATAAGATTGATTTTGATGTATATACTCACGCTACAATTGACAATATTGTTCGTGATTCAACTATTATATATGCAAAACAACTTATCAATTCATACTGTCAGGATGAATTTGATTCGGAAGCAGATTTTTCTGACTTAAAAAAAGTCGGAGTGGCATACACAACAACAGAAGATAGCAAACATACTGTTGAAGCTGTTGTAAATCTTGTTGACTATAGGCTTGAAACTTATGTTGATGACAAATTATTCAAAGAAGAAACATATGCCGACCTTAAAGATATGATTGATAACTGTCTGCACTCTTTATCGTTCGATGACCTTGTGTACCTTTCCGATGAGGAGCTTGCACCGTTTTATGAGGAACACGACGAGCTTGACGACGTAGATCCCGCAGTTATTCGTCAGCAGCTTGAGGACGCAGGGATAGTCAACGGTGAGCTTGTCGATGAAGATAAGCTGAACAGTGATCCATTTATTCAACAGGTTATGGCTGATGCAGAAACCGATGCCGAGCGTAATTTTTATCAGAACAATTTTGACATCAAGGTAAGGAACTATGCCGGTGCTCTGAAAGTCAGCTCAGAAGAAATTGTTAATCAATTTAATTCGGAGAGTGAAGCCGTACCGGTAAACGAGCCTGAACAGGGAAATATTCGTCCGACAATTACTTGTGATTGGAGTGAAAGTCCGGTATTTGAGAATGGCAAAACATACTCTGTTTCTGAATTTGACACACTTATGAAAAATGCCGATGACGAATGGGTTGAGCAAAGACAGCTTGAAATTGAAGAATACGGCAGTGAAAATGCGGTAGCCGAAGCTTACCGTAACGGTGAACTTGACAATATTCATCTTGGTTATGAAAAGACAAAATTTATTATCAATATGCCCGACGGAACTCGATACACAGAAAGACAAGACATTGGCGATGGTGACGGTGGAGTTATTGATTTCTTAAAGCAGTATCCACAGTATTCAGGTGTTGTAAAAATACTCGAAGCCGATATAAAGCTTGATAAAGGTGAAAATGAGAAAGCCGCAGATTTACCGATAACGGAAAGCAAAGAAAGAGAAGTCAGGAGCGATGAAAAATTACAGAGCGTTGACGAGCTTGCCGTGGAGGTTGAAAATGCCGCACCGTCAAGAGCAGAAAAAGCTGAAGTTACCGTAGTTAATAAAGCTGAACCGCCTACATTGTTTGATATGGTCGAAAGCTCCGAGCAGACCGAAACAAGCGTAAATGATGAAAAAGCCAAAAACTATGTAATTGAGGACAGAGAAGCTGTCACGGGAGCAAAAACAAAGTTTCAAAATAACATTGCTGCCATTAAGATTTTAAAGCAAACGGAAGCAGAAAACAGAGCGGCTACACCTGAAGAACAAGGTCAGTTGTCCCTTTACAGCGGTTGGGGCGGTCTTGCCAATGCTTTTGAGTCTGATAATGATAAATGGAAAAATGAGTATTCTGAACTCAAGGGTTTGCTTACGGATGAAGAATATACCGCAGCTCGGTCAACTGTGCTTGATTCATTCTACACAGATACAGCAATCGTTGACAGTATATATGAGGTCATTCGTAACGCAGGATTTGAGGACGGCAACATACTTGAGCCTGCAATGGGCGTAGGAAACTTTTTCGGCAGACTTCCCGAAGAGCTTCGTGATAAGGTGAATTTGTACGGTGTTGAAAAAGACAGCCTGTCAGGCAGAATAGCTCAAAAGCTATATCCGCAAGCTAATATCACTATTGACGGATTTGAAAACACTCATTTCAATGACAACAGCTTCGATGTTGCAATCGGTAATATTCCATTTGGAGATTTTGGAGTAAATGATAAAAAGTATAACTCTCAAAACCTAAAAATTCACGATTATTTCTTTTTGAAATCACTTGATAAAGTGCGTGACGGTGGTATCATTGCTTTCGTAACCTCTAAAGGTACGCTTGATAAGAAGGACAGCTCATTTCGCAGAGAGTTAGCAAACAGAGCGGATTTAGTTGGAGCAATCAGATTACCAAATAATGCTTTTAAGTCTGCCGGTACAGAAGTTACATCAGATATTATATTCCTAAAAAAGCGTTCTGAACCGCCCATAGTAGAACAAACTTGGGTAAGCATAGGTCAGACAGCTGACGGATTGCCTGTAAACAATTATTTTGTAAAGCACCCTGAAATGGTGCTTGGTGAAATTGTTGAGGGTAATAAAATGTACGGCAGAACAGACGATACAATGTGTGTGCCATTCGATGACGGAAGAACGCTATCAGATTTACTTGCAATAGCAGTTAATAATATCAGCTTTACTTATACACCGCATAAAGATAAGCTAATACCATTGGCTGAAAAATCTGATGAAATTATATTACCTCAGGGTATTCGTGCCGAAAGTTATTTTAAGAGCAATAATGATATTTATTTTTATGGAAGTAACAACGAGAGTGAGTTAATAACAATTCCTTGTTCAGAATTACTTGACAAAAAATATACTGCCAAAAATATAAGCCGTATATCAAAATATATACAGCTTAGGGATACATTGCGTGAATTACTCGATGTGCAGCAATACGAAAGCAATGATGATAAAGTTGTTCAATTACAGGAAAAGCTCAATACATTATATGACGATTATTATATAAGATATGGTCTTTTGCATAACAATTATAATCGTAATATTCTTGGCTTTGATGGTGCATATCAGCTTGTAGCTTCGCTTGAAAAAAGTTATGATAAGAGCAAATTAATTGAAAAATCTGATATCTTCACTCAGCGTGTGAATGTACCTAAAACAGCTATTGAGCATATAGATACCGCATCGGAAGCTCTCGCAATATCAATTGCTGAAAAAGGCATTATTGACTTTGCTTATATGAGCAGTTTGACAGATATACCTGAAGAAAATCTAAGGATAAATTTATGTGCAAACGGAGAGATATTTGCTGTACCTGAGTTATCAAACAAGGATAACATTGTGTACCAAACGGCATCTGAATATTTGTCAGGCGATATTTATGCCAAACTTGATATGGCTAAATTGAGTGCAAGAGATAACGATATATATCGTGCAAATATTACCGCACTTGAGGAAGCTATACCGGAACCGTTAAAGGCGGCTGATATTGATGTAAACATCGGAGCAACTTGGATTTCGCCAAAATATTATGAGCAATTTATGTATGAGCTTTTCAAAACACCTAAAGAAAACCGTTCCGATTATGAGCCGAAACATTATTGGCAGCGAAACGGTAAAAAAATTGAGGTTGAATATTCAGAGTTCTCCGGCAGATGGAATATTAAAAACAAATCTATTGATAAATCTGTAACTGCAACTAAAACCTATGGAGCTCACGGATATACAGCATATGCAATATTTCAATCTGTATTAAATCTTACTGAGCCGAAAGTATATAAGATTAAAGTTGATGAATTTGGCAGACCGATATTTGATAAAAACCATAAACCCATAAGTGAGCTTGATGTGCCTGCAACGCAAGTAGTACAACAAAAAGCAAACGCAATACGCAGAGAATTTAAAAATTGGATATTTAAAGATGCTGACAGGCGAAAAGATATTCTTGATACATATAACAGGACTTTTAATTGTATTAAACCTCGTCAATACGATGGTTCACATCTTACTTTTCCGGGTATGAATTCTAACATTGAACTTCACGAGCATCAGAAAAATGCAATTGCTCACGCAATATTCGGTGGTAATACGCTATTCGCACATTCTGTCGGGGCGGGAAAAACTTTTGAAATGATTGCAACAGCAATGGAGTGTAAAAGGCTTGGATTGTGTCATAAATCCCTTTTTGCTGTTCCAAATCACCTTACTGAGCAAGTAGGTGACGATTTTCTTAAGTTGTATCCAAACGCAAATATTCTTGTTGCTACAAAGGATGATTTCAAGTCTGAAAACCGCAAAAAACTTATGAGTAAAATTGCAACAGGCAATTATGATGCTGTGATTATTGGACATACTCAGCTTAAAATGCTGCCGTTGTCACCTGAAAGGCAACAAGCAATATATCAAGAGCAGATTGATAATATAATCAAAGGTATTGCAGAACTAAAGGCACAGGACGGCAGTAATTTTAAAATCAAAGATATGGAGCGTACGAAAAAGAGCCTTGAAAAGCAGCTTACTAAATTACAGTCGGCTAAAAAGGACAACTCCATATATTTTGAAGAGCTTGGAATAGACAAGCTCTTCATTGATGAAGCACACGAATTTAAGAACTTATTTTGTACCACGAAATTGCAGAATGTATCAGGTATATCTTCAAGAGCATCTCAAAGAGCAACAGAACTTTTTGCAAAGTGTCGCTATCTTGATGATAAGACCGGTGGAAAAGGTGTTGTGTTTGCAACAGGTACGCCTATTTCAAATAGCGTGACTGAGTTGCATACTATGATGAGATACTTAAATTATGATTTTCTTGCGAGCCATAATAATATGCAAAACTTTGATAATTGGGTATCAACATTTGGTGTGCAGAAAAAAGAGTATGAGCTTGCTCCTGCCGGCAACAAGTTTAAAGAACGCACAAGAATTGCAGAATATTCTAATTTGCCTGAACTGATGTCTATGTTTAAGTTAATAGCAGATGTTCGCACATCGGATACATTAAATCTTAATGTACCTAAATGTGAAATGCACATAGTAGATGTTGAACCGACCGAATTGCAGGAAGAGCTTGTTAATGAACTATCAGACAGAGCCGATGAGGTCAATAACGGCTCCGTAGATCCGTCACAGGATAATATGCTCAAAATTACCGGTGACGGCAGAAAGCTCGGACTTGACCCTCGACTTATCGATGCAGAATTTGAAGATAATCCCGGTACAAAGTTAAATGTGTGTGTTAATAATGTTTTTGACATTTATGAGAAAACCACTGATAAAAAACTTACGCAAATTATATTCTGCGATTTAGGTGTTCCGGGCAAAGGTGTAAATGTTGATGCAGACAGCAAAGACGAGGATACAAAGAGTGTTACAGAAATTGACTCTCTCGAAGAATCAGGCAAATTCTGCGTGTATGACGATATTAAAGATAAACTTATTGCTAAGGGTGTATCGTCACAAGAGATAGCGTTTATTCACGATGCTAAGAATGAAAAGCAAAAATCTGAGCTTTTTGCCAAAGTACGAAGTGGCGAGGTTCGCATACTCTTAGGTTCTACTGGCAAAATGGGCACAGGAACAAATGTGCAGGATAGAATTATTGCCCTACACGATTTGGATGTACCCTGGCGACCTTCTGACCTCGAACAAAGGCGAGGAAGAATGGTAAGGCAAGGTAATATTAACGAAAAAGTGCATCTCTATCGCTATGTCACGAAAGGCACTTTTGATGCTTATTCATATCAATTACTTGAGAAGAAACAAAAGTTTATTAGCCAAATTATGACATCAAAAGCTCCTGCAAGAAAATGTAGTGATGTTGACCAGGCTTCATTATCTTATTCAGAAATTAAAGCTCTTTGTACCGGTGATGAGCGTATTAGAGAGAAGCTTACCCTTGAAAACAGAGTAAAAGAACTTACAGCGTATAAGTCTGAATATGATAATACCCGTTATGAGCTTGAGGACAAAGTAAACGCTTATCCTGAGCAAAGAAAAGATTTGCTCTGCACGATTGGTAATATCCAAAAAGATATTGATAAGTTAAATGCATTGCCTAAAGATGATGAAGGCTCGATTGTTTATACATATAATTTTGGAGATGCAGCTTATACCAACTCGGAAGAAGATAGAAAATCCGCAGCTAAAGCTCTTGGAGCTTTTGTAGCATTATCAAGGCAGCACCGAAATGAAACCATTAAAGTAGGTGATATTTCAGGATATGAGGTTGAAATAATCAATAAAGGCTTGATTGTTGATGATATTACTGCGAGATTAGGCAACGGAAAATACAAGGTTAATTTTGGTAGTCTTAATATTCACAATCTTTCTAAACTTGAAAATCTGTTTACAAAATTCAATGAATTTCTGTCTAATGCTAAAAAAGAATTGAATCGAATTGATTATGATTACAATTCAGCAAAAGAAATGCTTACAAAACCTTTTGAATTTGAGCAAGAACTTACTGAGAAAACTCAAAGATTAGCCGATTTAACAACTGCCTTGAATATTGAGCTTGCCCAGCGACAAAATACATTGACAGAAAAGGAATGCAAAACACGCTATTTTAGCAAAAACTCAATTTTGCACAAGGGAAAAAGTAGTGTTATTTCTGACCAAAACAGTCTTGAAGTAAAAAGGAGTGCACCTGAATTATGATAGCTTATGCAAAAGGCAATATAACAAAGTTTGATGTAGATGCAATTGTAAATGCAGCCAACGGCTTTGGATATATGGGAGGTAAAAGATGTGTTACAGAACTACATAGAGGAGTTGCAGAGAGCATTCAATTTGCATCTCAAGGTGCTGTTGAACAGCTTGCAAGAGCAAAATGTAAAACGCAACCTTTTTTCAGCTATGCACCGGGAGATGTTTTTGTGACCGATGCTCCTAACTTGGTATGTAGAAAAGTAATACACGCAGTTACTATGCGTACTCCAGGTAGCAAGGCAAAAACCCAAAATATAAAAAAGCTAATTCCTAAAATAAAAACAATAGCTGAAGATTTAAATATGGAATCAATAGCCATTCCATTACTTGGGTGTGGAACAGGTGGACTTGACAGAAAAACCGTTCAAAATTTATTAGCTCATAATCTTATAAGTGACAAAGTGACATTTTATATTGTTGATTTCTCTTAAAATAAGCTGTAAAACGATTTTTATAAAAACCTGACTAATTATATTCTTTTTTAGAACTGCCGTTAAAATCAATTTAAACGGCAGTTTTTCACTTCGCATTATACTTGCTTTTTTAGTATTTTCAGCATACAATATATATATTAAAACACAAGTCGAAAGGAGTTAGCTAATATGAAAGTTGATTATTTTGTAACAGCAAACTGTGAAGTTTTGTTTGAATATGCAAATGGTGTAATGGCTAAGTACGAAAAGTATCTGCGTTCAGAAAATGCCTTAGATTGTGTAAGAAAGATGTATAAGGATTTATGCTCATACAACACAAAGATTATTCTTTGCAATAATCAGTCTAATTTAGATGCTTTATACAGCAATATAAAAGAATATGATTGGATAATCGAACATATCCCATCTACTATTTCGGTTGGATAATATTGAATGCTTAATAAAATTAAAAATAAACGATATTCCTGAAGAGAGCAGACGAAGAAGAATAAGGTATGAATTAGCTTTTTGCCGCAAAAATATTCACAAAATTAAGTTGCAGGCACAAAAAACATTTAGTGCCGTAAATGATTCAACAAATCATCGCAACATAATAAGGACAAAAATAAAGGCATATAGCACCTTTTACGGTGTTATATGCCTTTTAGTATGAACTACTCCGTTTTCACTAACAACAAATTCAGTTCCCTTACCGCTATTACCAAGAGTAATGTCATTCGGTTTTGTAATTTTATTTTTATCAAAATATTCTTTTGTCAATAAAGAAAATTTTGAAACAGAATCGTTCTTTGAGTCCGCAACGATAAAAAAATCCTTGCTATCATATTTTTTACGCATTTATTATCACCTTTAAATTTTTTGTATGAGCTATATAAAAATATATTCGTGATTTTTAATCATTGAAAAATCCACCAAGCGTAAACACTCATATTCTTTAACAATGAGCTTTGAGGGATTGCTATTTGCTAAGTCAATTGAAGTAATAGCTCCGTCATTATTTTTATCAAAATATGTGTCAACTTTTACATTGTGTATTTCTGTTTTATTAATAGTATATAGATACGATTCTTCGTTGTAGTTGCTAATAACTTTTTTAAATTCCGTTATCTCATATGTTGTACTTTCTCTTTCGTTCATTGCAATAGGCGGAATAAATATTATACTCACAATAGCTGACAAAGAAACTACAGCGCCCATAAAAGATAATATACGACTGATTTTAGCCATCACACAAATAAATTTATAACCTCTACAATTACTGATGCTTATCATAATTATCAACATATTAAAAATAAATGCTATACCAATAGCAATGATAATCCAAACCATAGCACACTCTCCTTACAATTAAAAGTTTAAATTATATATGTAATTCATATCAACCTTTTCGGAAATCCCGTCAACCTTGCCTGTCCACGAATACTGATGAATGTCAACAAATGCCGGAAGCTCATTGTACGAATTATTTGGTGCTGCCATCCAAATTATATACTTGCCTGCAAGCTCATCGGGATAAGCACTATCAACAAGCATTGATTTTGCCGAATACAAACCTGACTCGAAGCCGTTGCTTTTTATGCCGTCACAAAAGGTTGAAATTATATCAGTTAGTGTTCTGCGTGGCAAAACAGCTTGTCTGTATTCTTCTACATCAAGGAAAACCGGCAAGTCAAACTCTTTACCTTGAATGGTTTTCATACAATTCCTGACTTCGGCTTTTGCAGCGTCAATAGTAGTAGCATAACTGTACCAATATGCTCCAACATTTAAACCTGCGTTTTTTGCTTGACGATAATACTCTTTAAATTTATTATCTTCTTGATTATCGTCTTTACCGTAACCGGCTCTGAGAATTACACAAGTAACACCTGACTTTTTTACTTTATTGAAATCAATATCACCGTTCCACTCCGATAAATCAACACACCTTGCTTTTTCAACTTTGATTTTTGCTGTTACAGTTTCCCTGCACTGCTTAACAGTAACAGTTGCGTTGCCAACTTTATTAGCCTTAATTTTTACTGAGTGCTTGTCCGTTGCAACTATTTTTGCAACTGAGCTGTTAGAAGATGAGTAGGTGATCTCATTTACATTATTATTTGTATCAACAGAAATCGTAAAAGTATCACCGACATTTTTGCAATATTCTTTTGTTGATATACTTATCTGTGTATTATTTTCTACGCTCTGATTGCTGATTTCAATTTGTAAAAACGATACATCATTTACATCAATTCTGCCGTCATTGTTCAGGTCATAGTCCATATTGTCTGTAAATTCTGATATTTCACTCTGTAAAAAGGTTACATCGTTTACACTAACGCTATCATCGTTATTCACATCAAAGCCAGCAGCAAAGGCTGCGGTGGTGCTGTAACAGATGACCGACAATATTGCTGTTGCTGTAATCAGCAATTTCTTGAATAGCTTATTCATTTTCCGTTCCTCTTTCTTTTCTCTAACTTAATCGTCAGTAAAAAATATTATCTTAGTATTGTTTATTCCATATCAATCGAAAAATCCGTTGTAATTGAACCTTCGGGAATATAAATTTTATACTTTTCTCCTGCTGTTGAAATTCTCAGTGACAAATTAGGCGTTAAAGTAAGCCAATTTTCGGTTGATTTTTCGTCAGCAGTTTTTACGATAGTATCAATGTGCGGAGTACCTTTAGTATAGATTATTTCGCAATCATCAACATTAATCTTGTTGACTTTGTAACTATCGCTATCAGTTTTATAGTAGTAATAATAGTATTGTTTGGCATTAATTTCGCCACACCCGATAAAGAATCCGCCTTCGGTATCACGATTGTCTTTAATATTAACAATGTTTTGACTGCTTTTAACTTCGTCTGAAAGTTTAATTTCATTTGTGTACTTAACAGATAAGATAATTGTTGATATACATACTATAATCAATAAAAATGATATTAATGATGTTAAGGTAATTGCAAGTTTAGCAAAACTACGGTTCGGATTTATAAATGATTTTGCAAATAAATATGCGAATAAAGACGCAGTTGCAAGTATAAAAGTAATTATAAATAACATTTCTGTCACTCCTTATTAAATATAAAAAAACTCCAAAAAGTATTGATTGTCATATTTGAAATCTTAATTTTATAGCCTGTAAGAAAAATTTATCCCACTCCGAATATCCGAAAATGTTATAGACATTATTCTTTTCTTGATGTTCTTCTGTGGGATAACCATTCCACAGTACAAACGCAAGCCTAATGGATCTAACAGAACCACTTGTTTGCCAAGGCTGATTAAAATTTTCAGGGCAGATACAATTTGATTCAAAATTAAACATTTGACTTGCTTGAGCTTCGTCATAACAAGCAAGTGCAAGCAGATACATTACAGATATTGTATCAGCTCTTACTCGCTTGCATTTCTTAATCAGCTTGTGAAATAACTCTTCGTGCCTTTTGCTGTCAAAAATAATTTCCATTTTTCTCTCCCTCCTAATCCTCATTATTTAAAACTCATTACATCGAAAAATAAAGCCATTATGCACACCTCACTTTAAATGCTTGTTTAGCTTCACTTTCGCTGAAAAAAGCATTTTTACCAACAGTCCAAAATTCATCGCCTGATGTTTTGCACCTTACGCTCATACTGTTTTCTTCTATAAGAATTGCGGTAACGGTATCACTGCACATTAGCATTTCTCCGTCACCACAATCATCAGTCAAGAAAACTTTTTTACCTATCATATTTTCTACCATATCAGTACCTCCGTTTATCATAACTTGCACTTTTGAGATTGTTTTCTGTTTTTTAATTTCCTTTTGTTCTTTTTCCTTCCCGTAACATTTAAAAATAATGTAAATTGTATCGTTTTTTCTTGTTGCGAATTTCCAAGTATATGGGTATAACAAAAAATAACACTATAATAATTATTCCTGTAAAAATCAGCAAACAAGTACATTTGCCTGAAACGTTGTCTATATTATTTGATAATATTTCCTTGGCAAAGCTATCAATACATTCAGAAGATTTGTTTTCTAAATTAAACACTTGTCCTGATTTGCTTGTATTGCCATTACCTACTACTAAAAATTTATAACTGGCAAAAGTTTCATTACTAACACAATAAAAAGTATATATTGTGCAATCATATGTGCAACCTTCGGTGTACTTAGTATCGCTATCGTAATATACTTCATCAAAATTAAATACATCTTCATATGAAAAAGAATATATAGTATTAACAATTTGCATTTTGTCAGTATCAATCACATCCACAGCTTTCGTACACTTTGTTTTCTTTTGTGATTTTTCTAATTGCGTATTATTTTTCGCTTGTGCATAATATTCAGCGTAATTTGACTCACATTTATTAGTAATATAGGGTTGGAAAAATATAAGGACTAAAAAGTAAATAAGAAATAGTATACACCATACCACATAGAACACTTTTTGCGATTTCAACATTAGTTTCTTTTCCTTTCCTTCATTTCTTTATCTGTATATGTTTTGGGAGTGTCGGCGGAAATACACATCACATAATCGTTAAACATTATTGCCAACACATTAATCGTAACAAAAATTTCTGAGTAAAGTAACATTAAGATTCCAGTTCCTTTTGTTCTTTCATTTTTTTATAGCAATACAAAGTAGCTCTGCAGTCAGCTAAACTGTCGTGTGCTGTATCGTTTTCCCAGTCATAACCGTAATACTCTGCACACTTAGTTAGTTTCTGCCATTTATTGTAGCCATAGTACTCACTCCATTCGCCGTATATGTCTGCAAAATCTTGCATAACATCTACAATAGTTGCGTTTTTATTTTCTGCTCCTACTGCATTAGCAGAAAGAAATTTCAAATCAAAGTTTACATTATATCCAATAATGACTTTTGCAGATTCAATGATATGTACTAATGCAGGGTAAATCTCAGCAGAAGTAGGTGCTTTTTCAACCATTTTAGGAGTAATGTTATTGACTGCCATTGCTTCGTCCCAACTATTTGTGTTCACTGGCTTTAGATAGCTGTTGAACAATGTATTTCCATCGCCATCGATGATTGAAACTTGCAAAAGCTCGTCAGTTTCAGGATTAAGTCCGGTTGTTTCTGTATCAACAACTATGACTTCATTTTCTTTCACCAACGATAAGTATTCTAACTTATCAGGGAAGAAATATCTTATAAATTTCTCATACATATCTTTGTCATAGTTTATAAACTTCAAAAATTCAACTGCTTCTTTCCAGTTAAACATCTTTTGCAGATTTTTCTTGCTCATTTTAATTGTCTTACGGATACCAAAATCAGTAATAAAGTCTGCAACAAAATTCTCTTTGTAATCGTAGAGTGCTATATCAACAGTCTTGGCAATACATACTGAATTATTGATTATTTTATTTCTCATTGCTTTTATCATATTAAAACTCCTTCTTTCAGTGGACGATTTGTCCAGTTTTTGTTTCTTTAGCTTATCAAACTCAGCCTTTAACTCTCTGCGTTTTGCCCGAGCGACACGCTTTTCCTTTTCCTCAGTACGGTAATTTGTAAGCTCTTTTTCAGTCATAGGTCTGACTTCCTCGTCCCATAAGTAAAGCTCCTTAGATGGACAATAGGCATTAATCCATAAATATTTACCGCATTTATCGTTAAGCTTAACATAATGCTTGAGCTTCCACTGCCTTTCGGTCAGCAAAAGTCTATCTTGCTTAACATTTATCCTTGTCCTTACGCTTGTTTTATAATCGTCCCAAATGCTCATATATACGCTCCTTTTTATACAAAAACCATATTTTTATACACATCTTCTCTTACAATCAATCTTAGATTGTTGAGCAGCTTCTTATACTTCTCAGTATCATTATTGCGTTTGGCAAGCTGAATATCGTTGTTGCTGTTCTCAAGTTTTTTTACTGTATCATCGATCTTTTTGTCAGTATCAATAACCTGTTGCATAATTGTCTTATACAATGAGCCGTCATTGAGCATTTTTTGTAATTCATCACGCTTTTGATGATAAAGATAATGAGTAAAAATGCCCTCGTTCCAATATAATCTTCTCATATTGTAGTTGCCTGTTTTAAAGTTGTAACTGTAATAGTTGTACTCTTTGTTGCCAGGTTCGTCAATTACTTCCTCAAGGGCGTATTTTGGTATTTCCTTTCCGCCGTAATTTATTTTTTCATAACTCTGAATTGAGTTGCTAAAATTGAAAAACTCTAAAAAATTATCAACTGTCATAATAGTTACACATCCTTTCTATCGCTGTAAAACATTTCAAGAGCTTGTTCAACTATTTGTTGAATTTCATCATTGCTTTTGTCTGTAAAATACTTTTTATAAGTGTTTGGACTGATAGCAATTTTTTTATCAGGCTTTTTCTTTTTAATGGCAAGCACCTTGAGCATTTGGTTTCCTGTAAGCTCAAGGTTTTCTTTTTTGCAATCAACCGATAAAACTCGTAAATCTCTTGCTTGTGCTTCTGATATTTTCATCAGCATATCATTATTATCAGCTGTATTAATCTCAAGTAGTGTTGACTGCTCCTCTGCGGTCAAATATGACAACTCAACACCGGCTCTAACTGCAAGCTGACCTTTATCGAGCCAAGCAAGTATTCCATCACACAACTTACTTATTCTCACAAGTCTTGCTATTGTGTTCCTTCCTAATCCATATTCTTCTGCAACCTTTTCTCGGCTGTTACCGTTGCTTTCAGACTCACCGTTTAACGCTCTTATTTCATTGATAATGTCATTACGCTTTCCCTGAGAGAACATTTCAGAATATCGTCTTGCAATAATTCTTGCCTGTTCTGATATTTTAAGGTCATTAAATCCTCGCTGAATGAGGTTGCTTTCATCAACATAAGTCTGAGCCTCCTCTTCTGTGAGCTGTTCTTTTATGATAGCCGGTATTGTTTCAAGTCCTGCTATCTTTGAGCAATTCCATCGGTTATGACCAATGAGAATTTCATATGTATCTGAACCGTTAGGATTAGGTCTGCACACAATCGGAGTCATTACTCCATTTTTTCTGATTGATTCAACCATATCATCCCTGCGTTCGCCGTTATACAATGAAAACTGATGATTGTGAAACGGTACAAGCATATCAAGCGGTATTTGCTTTATCTGATTATTTTGTGAGAGCATAGCTCCAAAATTAAAGCCTGTCATTGTAATACCTCCGTAAATTATGCACCGATTCTTTTCGACAATTCATCGGCACAAGCTATGTATTCCTCTCCGAGCTTGCTGCCCTTAATCAAGCATAATGCTTTGTGCTGTTTTGTGCTTTCAACTGCTTGTGTAGCACGATGTATCTGAGTGCTAAAAAGAGCTTCATTATAGATGCTTTCAAGCTGTTCAACAACACGCTTGCTTGCGTTGGTACGGTCAACCATTGTCGGCAGTACACCGATGATTTTTAAATCAGGATTGATTGTTTCCTGTATCTGTGCAATAACACCTGTAAGCGTTTTAAGACCGCCAAAGGCGAAGTCTTGTACCTGTACAGGAATAATTACTCCGGAACTTGCAGTCAGAGCGTTCATCAGCAAAACACCTAATGACGGATTGCAGTCAATGATTACATAATCATACTGCTTAATTATGTCATCATTCAGGATACGCTTGAGTATGGTTTCTCTCGAAAGGACTCCTGCAAGGAATAAGTCTGCATTTGCAAGGTTAATATCACAAGGTATGTAATCAAGATTATTAACCTCGTTATGTCTGATGCAGTCTTTAATTTCGACTACCTTACTCATACCCACCTTGCCGATGAGAAGGTCACTCATTGTAGGATTGCCGTCTGTATTGTCGAAATCGGCATATTTTGACAAGTCTGCCTGTGGGTCAAAATCTATTGCAAGGACTCTGCTGTTCTTGAGAGCAAGTGCTGCTGATATATTAAATGCTGTTGTAGTTTTGCCAACTCCGCCTTTTTGGTTTGCTACTGATATAATTTTACACATTGTGCATACCTCCGTTATCGTAATTTATCTGTTTGTTTTTCTTCGTTGACTGTATTCTTTTGAGCAATTATTTTAGCGTTATTCTTAATTTGTTTGCAAGAAATTGGAGCTTTTCCTTTAGTTTCGTTTTCTTTAGTTTCAACCGATTTAGACTGCAACTTTGATTTTTCAGGCTTTTGAAATATGTATATCAAATCGTGTTGTTCGCCTATATCGGTAACATCAAATTTCTTTACACATTTCCGTAGCCAAGGGAATGTTGTATTCATATCATCAATAAGGTTTATGATTTCGTAATCAAATAGTTTTCCTTTTGAAATATATCCCGACCATTGTCTATGGACGAAGCCGTTATCAGTAAAGAATTTGTTAATTTGTTTGTATGCTTTTAGATATATAAAAGGATTATCAGATTGATATATTTTTTGAAGAGCCTTAGAGTCTAAATCAAAATTGATTGCTTTTAATGATTTAATCATTTCTTTCTGCATTTATTTAAACCTAACATAATATCTTCAATGCTGCCATTTGACTTGTTATGCCAAAAATATTTTACGGCATAATTTTTAAACCAATCCATATCATACAAATCAAGAATTACTCTCCATAATGCACCGTAATCTCTGCTTCTGCCTTTGTCGGTAAAAATCAGGTGATAGGGCTTGTCTGTTTTGATTTCGGGTAAATCAAACCTCCTGAACATATTTCTGATAAATTCATACATTTCTTTAGGCTCGTAAATATCGTCATTGATAACCTTTTCTTCATCAATAACAATTTCGACTTTGTATTTCATTTTTATATCACTCCTTAAAACGGTAAATCTTCTTCATTGCAAAGAGCATCGTGTATCATCTGATATTCTTCCTGGGACTTATGGTCAGGGTCAAGCTGTGGCATTGGCTCTTCTTTGTCAATTCCCTTTTTGGTAAAACCAAGGAAATCAACTTCCGTAACAATAATTTCAACAATGTTGCGTACAATATTTTTACTGTCAATATAACTGCGTGTTTTTAAGTAGCCTGTAACGGCAATTAAGTCACCTTTTGTTTTGTATTTACAAAGATTAGTTGCTTTGCTCTCCCAAAACACAAGGTGAAAATAATCAGCGTCATTGTTATAGCTGTTATTAACAGCAAGTACAGTGTTGCATACAGCTGTATTGTTGTTAGTTGTGTACTTTAATTCAGGCTCTGCTGTTAATCGTCCGATAAGTCTTACTTCGTTTCTAATCATTATTAAAACTCCTTCTGTATGTGTTTTATGTTCAAATAACTTGTGCTCCGTTGGGTCATAAGTTATTTTTGTTTTACTGTGGCTTTATTATATATCACAATAATATTATTGTCAAGCATAAGTTTTACGAAAAATCTAAATTTTTTATTGACAGCATTAAAAAACTGAAATATAATCAATATATCACAATAATAACATTGTCAAATATATAAAAGGGTGAGATGTAAATGGATAAAATAAATAAGAGAAGTATTCCAAAAGAAAGAGAGTTTATTTGCAAGATGTGCGGAAACACATTCAAATCAACTGCTACACACGCAAGCTATTGCAAATATTGCAGAGATAAAAGGCAGCTTGAAAGGAGCAAAGAGCATTATCAAAAAATGCTCGAAAATAAAATTCGAAGACTCGGCTCTGAACAGATATGCCCGGAATGTGGCAATACATATATACTTAGGAGCGGTACTCAGAAGATGTGCGAAGACTGTGCCAACAAGCACAGTATGCAGCTTAAAAAAGAAGCTAATCGTAATTATTCAAAAAGAACATATGACTCGTTCCTTATGTATTTTCCAAAAGGCAAGAAAAAGAAATTGCAAGACTATGCAAAAGAGCATAAAATGAGTTTTAACGAATTTATTAATACTTGCATTGATTATTACATAAAAAATCATAAAGACTGATTATTCCAATTCGTTTTTATGTGATTTATCAGATACCTTTAAATAATCTTCGATACTCTGACGGGCAAACTCAAGTTCTTTTAATTCGCTTACTGTTTGTTTGTACTGCTCGTTTAATTCTTTTATATCTTCAATCAAGTGATTCCTTTCGTTTGTTAGTTTTTCAATCCTCGGCAATGTTTTGTCAGGATACAAATTTAATAATTTATTAACGGCATCATCGTACTTATGTAGTGCGGTGATGTTTTCTTTTTTATAACGGCTCGGATTTTTTGAATTTTGCAAACCTGTATGAACAGCTTTGTATTTTTCGTATGTGTTAATGAGTTTTATTACATCTCCGATTTCATCAACCTGCCGTTGTTTCTTGTTAAGCTGCGATACAAGCATCATTCTTTCGTTGTATTTTTGAGTAGAACTGTTTTCAATATCCTCCTGATTGCTGATATTGTGCGTAGTCAAAAAATTAATAAGTCTTGACGCTTCTTTCATATTTTGCAATTCTGCCCAATGCAATAATCCTTTAGATGCTTGAAATTTATTAGTGTCTATAATATTTGTCTTATAAGTTTTTCCTGAAATGCCTTTTTTAAGAAACTGATATTGTTCAATCCTTTTCCGTATTTGTGGTTCGTCATAAAACCAACCGAGAGTTCGACCTCTTGAAAATCTTTCTTGTCCTTCAAGGCGAAACTTAATTTTCACAACATTATTTGGGGTATATATACACTCAACTTTTTTGCTTTTGATTAGTGTCAGAAATTCGTCAAAGTTTGTACATTGCATTATTGTTTCATCAATAATATATCTGAGTTTAGACTTCCAACTCGTGCCTAAATAATCCTGTTGCCACTCGTAGTAGCACTTACCTTTATTTTTAGGATTTTCAATTACAGACAAATTATTTTCTCGACACAAATCATCGTTAATATTTCTTAACTTTTCCCAAACTTTGCCACCTCGGTTTTTTTGATATTCAAAACTTCGGAAATTCACAAAATCAATATTATTAAAGATAATATGATTATGTATATGAGCTTTATCAATATGTGTAGATACAATATATTGATAGTTATTATCAAGCAATCGTTCTGCAGTTTTAACTCCTATTTCTAATGCTTGTTCCGGTGTGATTTCTCCGATTTTAAATGATTGTTTTATATGTTGTGCAAGGACAGATCCTTTTCCTGTTCCTAATGCTCTGATATCTAAAAATTCACGCTCTGCTGTTTTACCGTCTGCAGTACATCCAAATGTATGCACTAATCGTCCATTGTCTGTTTTTTCAGGATTTAGTATATAGTCTATTGCTACAGCGAGAGAAGTTTTGATTGCACCGATTTTAGTGACTGCCATATATTTTCCGATACTTCCTTTATATATTTAATGTCATCATCGTAATAGCGATTTGTCGCATTTACTCTTTTGGCAATTTGATTTATATTAGCACCGATATTAATTAATGATTTATTAAGCTGTGCAATTTCTTTTAAATCTAAATTAATTATTAGTCCGTTCATTGCCATTTTTCGAGTATAAGAACTTATAGAAATTTCTCTTGTTAATGACATTCTATTTTCGATAATTTCAAATTCTTGTTGTGATACTCTGAACTTGATAATTATATTTTTATTTTTGCCATTGTCTTTTATATTTCTATCTTTCATAAGATAAGCCTTTCGTAAAATAAGTATTTAGGGGTTTTAGGGGATTTGCCCTTAACAAGCATTTTTTTCGGAGCTTAAAGCGGAGAAAAAATTAGGATTTGTGTCCACACAAAGCAGTGCTTGCTATTTTAGTGAAAAGGGATATTTGAAATAATCTGTACTCCCTATATATAATCCGCAAAAAAACGCATTTTGCACCTAATTTTGATAAAAATTTTTAAAAATATATATTTTTGTAATTTTTATATTGTTATATGGCAAATATTGTGATATTATAATGTCATCGATGTTGTCTGTTAATCGTTATTGGAACGGAGAGTTTTAATGACGAATAACAGTAATAATGCTGATGATAAGCAATTAATTTTGCTGAAAGCATACAAAAGACAAACTGCAAGGCAAGAAAAATATTTGCTTTTTGAAAAAGATTACAGGAGCAATAAATGCAGAAGTATTTTATCTCTTAATGATATAAACGATAAAAATATAAATCAAGTTGATAATAGTGCAGATATTAATAGCGTTATAAACAAAAATAATCTGCACAAAGCACTAATGACTGCATTGCAAGAGTTATCAGTAATCGAAAGGCAAATAATAGATGAGTGCTTCTTTTATGAGGATGTAAAGCGAAAAACTTATCAAGAACTCGGCAAGAAGCACAACATATCCAGGCAAGTCTATGTACGCAAGCTCAACAGAACTTTAAGCAAATTAAGACAACTTATTGAGCAACATTTTGACGAATTTTAAAATAAAATCAAAGATAATTTATTTTTTTACAAAAAAAGAGGTGCAAAAACCCAAAAAATGCGGAACATATATAGAGGACTTGGCTTCTCTGTATATTATCCGCAACTCTTGCAATGAATATTTTGTTGTGTTATGATTGCTGTAATCAATTGTTGTCTGTTTATAATGGAGGATAAAATGCACGAAAACAGACAAGATTTAAAAATAACAGCGTTGTATTGTCGCTTGTCGGCTGATGATGAGCTTAAAGGTGACAGCAACTCTATCATACATCAAAAAGAACTATTGCAAGAATATGCTTACAAACACGGCTTAAGGCAGATAGAATTCTATGTTGACGATGGATACACCGGTACAAATTTTGAGCGTCCTGACTTTCAAAGGCTAATATCCGATGTAGAAAATAATCTTATTGGAAGCGTTGTAGTCAAGGATTTATCACGATTGGGAAGAAATTATCTAAAAGTAGGTTACTACACAGAGGTACTTTTTCCTCAAAACGATATAAGGTTTATTTCTGTAACAGATAATATAGATTCTATAAGTGAAGCAGGAATGAATGATTTTGTGCCATTTAAAAATATAATGAATGAATGGTATGCAAAAGATTTATCACGCAAGCAACGAGCTGTTGTAAAAAGCAAAGGTAATTCAGGTAAAAGATTAACTTGTCGCACTGTTTATGGTTATAAAAAAGACGAAAATGGTGAGTGGGTAATTGATGAACCTTCTGCGAATGTTGTTAAAACAATTTTTAATTTGTATCTCAAAGGATACGGACAATCAATGATTGCAAATTATCTTTTTCAACAAAAAATTGAAACACCGAATGCTAAGAAATCAGACAAAACTAAAAATCCATATCGTTGGTCTGTTCAGACAATAACACAAATACTATCTCATCAAGAATATGCAGGTGACACTGTAAATTTCAAAATGTCTGAACTTGGTACTAAAAAAGTGTTTACAAACACACAACCTGCAATAATTGAGAGAGAGGTTTTTGAAAAAGCTCAATTGCTCAGGAAAAAGCGAAAAAGAGTATATAGACGATTTGACGAACAAGCAATTTTTGCCAATGTATTGTTCTGCTCCGACTGTGATAGTAAGATGTACATACAGCGTAAATTCAATAGAAATTGTACAAACTCATATGTATGTTCTAAATCAAGACTATCATCAGACTGTTCTTCTCACTATGTTAATGAAAAAAAGCTAATTGCTTATGTTTTAAAAAGCATAAATGCTCTTATTACGACAGATAGAAAAAGCCTTGTTTCATTGATTGAAACGAAAAAGCAGTTAGAAGCTCAAAAGCAAAAAATTGAGAACGAAAAAAATCTCCAAAATGCTAATAATCGCATTTCGGAGATTGATAAAATTCTTATTAATTTGTACGAGGATAAGGTCAAAGGCAATATTACTCTTGAAACATTTCAAATGTGTGACAAAAATTTTTGTATTGAAAAAGCTGAGTTGCAAAAACTCATTATTGACAGTTCAAGACAAAGTGTAGTTATTAATAAGCAAGAAGTAGAAATTTCAAATTTCATAAAGATGCTTAATAAGTACCATACACCATTGTCCGAATTAACACCTGAAGTCATAGATGATTTCATTGAAAAAATCGTAGTATTTGAAACAGAAAAAATTAACAATGTTCGCAATCAACAAATTAATATCTTTTACCACGGGATTGGTATGATAAGCCTTGAGTAAAAGTTGTACCTTAATTCATCTATCCATATGGATAGATTTATAGGCTTTACACGACCTTAAATGCTATGATTAACTATGAAATTTAAAATCCAATATGGATAGATTTATAGCTTAGCACTCATAATGCGTTCATCTTTGAGCTTGTATTTAAAATCCAATATGGATAGATTTATAGATTCAATGCACTGCTGACCGAATTTCTTAACAGCGGCATTTAAAATCCAATATGGATAGATTTATAGACAATTAAAAAAGTCCGTTTCAAGCAGCTTCAAAATAATTTAAAATCCAATATGGATAGATTTATAGTCGTTGAACAGTAATTCTTCCGCAAGTCTTGATATAATTTAAAATCCAATATGGATAGATTTATAGTGTAACTGTCTGAGCCGCAGGCTTTACATACTTAGCATTTAAAATCCAATATGGATAGATTTATAGTCATAGCCATTCCCATATCGGGCATTGCTATTTGATTATTTAAAATCCAATATGGATAGATTTATAGGTATTTCTTGTCGCTAAGAGCGAAGTAACCGTTTGCATTTAAAATCCAATATGGATAGATTTATAGACTTGGCAATGGCTTTGTAGCAGTCTTAAAATCACAAATTTAAAATCCAATATGGATAGATTTATAGACTTAGATGTATCAGATTTAGATGTAATACTATTTAAATTTAAAATCCAATATGGATAGATTTATAGAATATTGTGCCGTCATCACAAACAAAATTACCGATATTTAAAATCCAATATGGATAGATTTATAGATCGTGTGCACACGAAGGGTGGCAAATGGCTTAACATTTAAAATCCAATATGGATAGATTTATAGATATCAAATCTCCATTTATTTGTATCAGAAACTGAATTTAAAATCCAATATGGATAGATTTATAGGCCCACGGCAAGCAGAACGGAAATTTTTCTTTAAAGATTTAAAATCCAATATGGATAGATTTATAGACAGTTGCCGAGCAACTCAAAAGCTAAAAAATACTTATTTAAAATCCAATATGGATAGATTTATAGGCCGTCAAGAGTAAGATATTTATAAATGCTGTGCTTATTTAAAATCCAATATGGATAGATTTATAGTTTAATATGTTCAATTCAAATTTGAAAATACCAAACTTTAAAATCCAATATGGATAGATTTATAGCGGCACTTTATAATACGAACGGCTTTGGCACGAAAAGCTTTAAAATCCAATATGGATAGATTTATAGAAAATGCTCTGTATGCACAAATGGTGTTTTCGATAACTTTAAAATCCAATATGGATAGATTTATAGTAATACTTTAATACACTAAAATATACTACATAGGTCTTTAAAATCCAATATGGATAGATTTATAGAAAGGGGAATAATCTTAAGTCAATTAAAGCATTCATCTTTAAAATCCAATATGGATAGATTTATAGATGTTGTCTTGCTGTTGAAAAATTTTGCTTTTACAGTCTTTAAAATCCAATATGGATAGATTTATAGAATATCGTGCGGCGCAAACAAATTTTTAATGAATTTCTTTAAAATCCAATATGGATAGATTTATAGGAAATGAGAACACCAAACTTGACACGAATATCAGACTTTAAAATCCAATATGGATAGATTTATAGCGAGCGGATTTTTACAGCCTACGTATTACCAAAGTGTCTTTAAAATCCAATATGGATAGATTTATAGAATTCCGTAAAATGATTTCGTGTTTCGGCATGATACTTTAAAATCCAATATGGATAGATTTATAGAATGGAGCCGAACTCCCAACTATCCTTTAAAATATTCTTTAAAATCCAATATGGATAGATTTATAGACGGAAAAATACAACAAAGCGGCAGTTATGTATATTCTTTAAAATCCAATATGGATAGATTTATAGGCTACACGCATAGCCGACCGTTGCGCCGTAATTTTCTTTAAAATCCAATATGGATAGATTTATAGTAATTTCCGCTTTCTTCGTCAACAACGGGTAGAAACTTTAAAATCCAATATGGATAGATTTATAGTTTTTATACATATGACAGTATCACAATTAAAAATTTTCTTTAAAATCCAATATGGATAGATTTATAGAAGTATTGAATTAAACCACCCTAGTTTGTCAACTTCTTTAAAATCCAATATGGATAGATTTATAGAAAATACTGTTGAATATCAATTAATGTTTGCAAAGTCTTTAAAATCCAATATGGATAGATTTATAGAACTGCAAGCATAGCCGACAGTTGAGCCGTAATTTCCTTTAAAATCCAATATGGATAGATTTATAGATGGAGCCGAACTCCCAACTATCTTTCAAAATATTCTTTAAAATCCAATATGGATAGATTTATAGAAGCAAATCACGAGCAAATACATTTGCCGAGTGTTCTTTAAAATCCAATATGGATAGATTTATAGATCCCTGCAATGACGAAATTTCATATACAGAAGAACTTTAAAATCCAATATGGATAGATTTATAGGATTTAATTCAATGCTTTTTACATAATTGTTTGTATCCTTTAAAATCCAATATGGATAGATTTATAGCGAAACACGAACACCGAATTTGACACGAATATCAGACTTTAAAATCCAATATGGATAGATTTATAGTCGTTTGTATCATTGATATATGAGCAATCCCACTTGCTTTAAAATCCAATATGGATAGATTTATAGAATCAAGAGTTTTCAGCATTGTTACATAATACTAACTTTAAAATCCAATATGGATAGATTTATAGAATCCCTGTAATGACGAAATTTTATACGGTGACGAACTTTAAAATCCAATATGGATAGATTTATAGCAATCCACGCACCAAAATGATTACGGAAGGAAAGCTTTAAAATCCAATATGGATAGATTTATAGAGCAAATGTTCTGTAAGTTGTCTGATTTACTATCATACTTTAAAATCCAATATGGATAGATTTATAGAGCTGCAGGTAAATGTCTTGGCGTAACTATCAAACCTTTAAAATCCAATATGGATAGATTTATAGGTTGCTTTGCAATAATCACAATGTTCGCATCTTTCCTTTAAAATCCAATATGGATAGATTTATAGCGGATTATTATTGTAAACAATTCTTTTTTTAATACTTTAAAATCCAATATGGATAGATTTATAGCGGTTTGAACCGCCGGGGCCCTGCAGTCAAAGAATCTTTAAAATCCAATATGGATAGATTTATAGTAATGTCCCTTTCTGCGTGTTCTGCGTGTATTGTCTTTAAAATCCAATATGGATAGATTTATAGAATAATGTCCCTTTCTGCGTGTTCTGCGTGTATTGTCTTTAAAATCCAATATGGATAGATTTATAGGAACATATGCAAGAGCCGTTAAAGTCTTTTATCGTCTTTAAAATCCAATATGGATAGATTTATAGCCCTGATGGCTTAGTTGATACAATTCTACAACTTTTCTTTAAAATCCAATATGGATAGATTTATAGAACGAAAGGAAATCAAAAATGCGTGCAAATATTGTCTTTAAAATCCAATATGGATAGATTTATAGGGACTTACTAATGACCCAACACCAAACTACAAAGTCTTTAAAATCCAATATGGATAGATTTATAGTCATCTTGTTCACTCCTTTGTTATTTTAAGTTTTTACTTTAAAATCCAATATGGATAGATTTATAGCGGACCTCACAATCTAAAAGCTAAATACAAAACAATCTTTAAAATCCAATATGGATAGATTTATAGTGAATCGTAGAAAGATGCTTTAATATCATCAGTTGCCTTTAAAATCCAATATGGATAGATTTATAGAAAGAACACATTGTCGTGATTTTTTAAGTTTTCTTCTTTAAAATCCAATATGGATAGATTTATAGACATTATAATCAGCTTGTTTTTTATCGATATTTTTTCTTTAAAATCCAATATGGATAGATTTATAGTAATACTTTACTATACTAAAATATACTATATAGGTCTTTAAAATCCAATATGGATAGATTTATAGGGATAGAACACCTATTAAGATTTATATAAATTCACCCTTTAAAATCCAATATGGATAGATTTATAGGATATTCTTTTGCTTTTCGCTGGTTGTCTCGTTTTTCTTTAAAATCCAATATGGATAGATTTATAGTATATTCGACTGGCTTAGTTTTACAGTTAAGACAAGTCTTTAAAATCCAATATGGATAGATTTATAGTGTTAATGTGTCTAATAAGGGTATATGTGTAACTATCTTTAAAATCCAATATGGATAGATTTATAGTTAAGCCAATCAACAATGCCAGACAGCCAATTCCACCTTTAAAATCCAATATGGATAGATTTATAGTATCAAAGTAAATTTCATCCTCAAAACTATATTGTACTTTAAAATCCAATATGGATAGATTTATAGATTAAAGTATGCGTTCAGTCATTGCAATTTCTTGACTTTAAAATCCAATATGGATAGATTTATAGACTATGACTGCTTGTAGCTCGCATTAAAGGCAAACAACTTTAAAATCCAATATGGATAGATTTATAGTAGATTTGAAAAAATGTATTGTTTCATAACTTATTCCTTTAAAATCCAATATGGATAGATTTATAGCCTGATCATAAGTTAAATTGTCATCAGCGGCAAAAGCCTTTAAAATCCAATATGGATAGATTTATAGCCTGATCATAAGTTAAATTGTCATCAGCGGCAAAAGCCTTTAAAATCCAATATGGATAGATTTATAGAAACTACCGCCGTTATCCTCAAACATACGACAACCTTTAAAATCCAATATGGATAGATTTATAGCCAAATCCGCCACCACTTTCTCCCCCACTCCCGGTACTCTTTAAAATCCAATATGGATAGATTTATAGGATAAGAAAGCAGAACAGCATTCAGACTGTGCCCACTTTAAAATCCAATATGGATAGATTTATAGAATGAAATAAATAACAATCAATGTTTTGTATAATTCTTTAAAATCCAATATGGATAGATTTATAGAAGAACATCACCCTTTTTAAGACCTACAACATTGTACTTTAAAATCCAATATGGATAGATTTATAGGTACGCTTGCATCTTAAAAAGATTTTACCTGCGCAACTTTAAAATCCAATATGGATAGATTTATAGTCAAAGGCTTTTATTCTTCTCTTTGCCAATGTGATCTTTAAAATCCAATATGGATAGATTTATAGCCGTGGGATAAAAGGATAAGTAATCATCGGCATTTTTCTGTGCTGTTTTGTCGATATACCAAATATTTATCAAATACTACTGTCATTTCAATATATCAAAAGCAACTATACCGATGATTACTTGATTTTTAGGTTCTGTCAACCTGCCGGGGGTTTTGTGCTATGTCAGGTCGACAATAAAAGCGTTACAAAAAATTTGATGTTTTATCATCCGTTTTTCCAAGAAAATCTTTATTCATCCACCGTTCTTCACGGGTATGAAACATTATTACCGAATCCTTGTCTTTTCTGATATAAACATCAAGTTCTTTTTGCAAAGCAAGTGAGTTTGCTTTACTTAAGTTTCCTTCAAAAACAGAGTTTTGAATATGTACAAGATATTTTTTGCAAATCTTAAATACCTTTGGAAGTATTTTTCTGCCCCTTTCATCACATATTATATCATATACAAGAATTACATACAATATTTACCACCACATTTCAAAGCCTTTATATTCTTTTTCTCCTATAATGTGCTTTATCAGTTTATAAAGTTCAAGTCTGATTAAGAATTGATAAGAAACATTTTTATTAAGTTCTTTGTGAAAAATAGTTGTCTTTAATTTTTCGTCAAATTCAGATGTAATTATTCGTGACGCTCTTTCGGTAAGCTGCAAACCGTTAAGTCCTTCTACAAAACTGCTTTCTGTTATTTGTTTTCGATTAAGCAAAGAAAAGATCAGACGATCCGCAATCAGCGGTTTGAAAATTTCCGAAACATCAAGTGCAAGAGAATATCGCCTTGTACCCGGCTGATGAAGATAGCTTATTGTAGGATTAAGTTGGGTTTTATAAATTTCCGCCAGAGTTTTTGTATATACAAGAGAATTGACATATGAAATAAGGCTGTTAATCATATTGTCGGCAGGATGATAAACTCTTTTATCAAATTCAATATTCTGATCAATAATTACATTCCACGCTTTGTAATATTCCTGACGAATATTACCTTCAATTCCCATCAACTCTTCTATGGTTTCTACATCTGCAAGTTTCGTCCTAAAATTTTCTATAGCGGTCATTTGCTCTGACACATTCTTGCCTCTGCCGTTGTAGTATCTTAAGTTTCTGTAAATATTATAAGACGCAGCAACTATAAATTCTCTTGCTATTGATAATCTGTTTGAATAGTCGCCGTAAGCAAGCACTTGCTTAACCAAAAGCTGACCTGCAAGTTTTGTTTCCTTTGGGCAAAAACTTCCTATGTAAAATTGATAGTAATTGAAGAAATGTACAAGTATTCCGTATTTTGAAAATAAGTTCAGCAATTTAGATGTAACCGTTATTTCATTCATAATATAAATTTCTTTAATATTTTCTATCGGAAGATCTTTTACATTTCCGTCAATTGCAGTAAATCTTAATGTGTTGTCTTTTTGAGTTAAATTGCCTGACGAATATATGTAATAACTTTCCTGCATTTTATCACCTCAAATACAGCACAAATCATAGTAAGCACATGATTTGCAAATTCTTTTACTTTCAAATTTTGGCGGCAAAGCAGCCGATATAATTTTTACTATATCAGCTGCCGCACTTTCAAGCTCTCTTTCATCTTCTTCGCTAAGTTCAACATTAAGACTTTGCTTTAGCAAAGGATAATCAATTCTGCCTTTTATTCCCTCTACCCCACGCTTTTTCAGATAATAAAGATAGTATTTAAGTTGAGCAATACCCGCTTCCTCTATCTTTCTGCTTTTCTTTACCTCATGTAAAAGTTTATGCTCGGTAATAAAATCAATATTGATTGTGTTGTCGATCATAATATGTTTTTTCTTTTGCTTATAAGTGGTTTCATCTATAAGTTTTCCGATTTTGACATTTTCGTTTTCACTTTCCATTGCCAAACCGTTTGAAAAATACCACAGCTTTCTTTTACAAACATAGTAATAATAAATATGCATACCCGAAATATTATTTTCGTCCATAATCATACCTCATATAAAATTATCAGGTTCTCCGTTATCATCAGATTTATCTTGCTTTTTGGTTTTCTTTTCCTTATCAAATCTGATGCCGCATTCGGAATCATAACTGCTGTTAATAACAGGTAATTCAGTATATGGCATTTTTAATTTTTTTATTTCGTAATCGTCAATTCTGAATTTAGGTACGGAAACCGTGAAGCCAAGTATTTCTTCGTTTGCCTTAAGTTTATCATCTCTTGAATAAGTGTCTGATTTTAAAACTTCCAAAGCTTTTTCTATGGCACTTTCATTTTGATTATAAACATCAATCGGCACAGCGTCACTTCTGTCAATACTTCTTATCCCATCTTTTTTAAGAGAGAGATAATCGACATTTTCTTTATAATATTTATAAATTTTACGATATTCTTGATAATATTTTGATTTTTCGATTTTTTCAACCGAAAGGTACTCATCTATAAGTTCTTTTTTAAGAACTTCAGAGATAATTCCGTCAACGCTTAAAATCGCCTGTTTTGACAACGAATGAATATCATCGTCAACGAAACGATGTGCATTACCTTGAATTTCAGTAAATACAAAACAATTGTAAGATGAAAAGTCTTTATTACCCTTTCTGTTTACTCTGCCAAAGCGTTGGAACAGGGAAAATAAATCTGATAACTCGGTAATAAGAATATCAAAATCAATGTCAAGACTTGCTTCGACTACGGATGTTGAAATCCATATTTCAGGTATATTCATGCTTTCGTTAGTTTTTTCAGAGGCTGCCAAAATCGCATTTTCTTTAGTTTTTCTGTCACTTTTTGTAAAATTGGAATGAAACAGATTTACACTTGCGTTAATATCCGAATTTTTTATTTCGGTGTACATCTTATTTGCAATATCAATTGAATTGCAAACGACAAGATATTTTTTTACTTTATCACATATTGTATCATCAAATATTTTTATAATATCGTCAGACTGCAAGTTTTTTTCATATACTTTTACATTATGCCTTAGCTTTCCTTTATCAGAAAAATCGGATGTTTTTACATCTGTTCCGAGTATTTTTTCAATCTCGTTTCTTACAAACGGAGGCAAAGTTGCGGTTATTACAGCCACTTTACCACCCAAAGTATGAATCATCTCAATTGCATAAATAATTGCAGCCAAAACATCAGGTGAATACATCTGTATCTCATCAATAATAAACTTTGAATATGACGCTACCGCAAGTTTGTATTCATAACCTGCATATTTCAATGCAAAGTCAAATATCTGATCAGGCGTACAAATTGTAATCGGAAGTGCAAGCTGTTTACTGCATTGTGCATATGCAAAATCATAATTTTTTCCGCTAATTATTGAATCTTCCAAATAATAGGATTTCATATCGGAGTGAACAAGTGCCACTCTTTCCTTGTAATCTTCTTGAGAATTATCTCCGCAAAGCTTTTTAATTCTTTCGTACATCGCATTGATAGCTGTTTTTAACGGCAAAACGAAAAAGCATTTATTGTCCCCACACCAAAGCAATCCCGCCTCGGTTTTGCCCATACCTGTAGGTGCGGTTACAATTAAATTGCTGTCGGTATTTTTAATGCAAAATTCTTGCAATTCATTGTAATGTATATTTCGGGTATTTTTCCAATTGTTTAAAGAATCAGTCAAAAAATCGTTGACCTTTTCGCAGTCAAGACCTGCACTTGCACTGTAATCGCATTTATGTAAAAGACCTTTTAATAAAACAGCGTATTGTTTTTCTTGAGTGTAAAGAGGTAAATTTAATAAATCAAATATGTCTTCTATTATAATGTTTATGTCATTATAATCATCATCATTAAATCCAAGTTCATACAAAAATTTCTTTACTAATTTTTCATTTTGTTGATATATATTAATCAGTGGTTCTTTTGAATTGTTAAAATGATGGAAAAAAATCGCTAAATATACACTTATAGGTTCATTGCATTCTGATTCATTAACATAAAAGACAGAAAGAATACTATGTGGAATTTCTTTTTCTTCATTAAATTTTCCGCCTTTTATCACACGCTTTTGAAATTCAGAATTAGCTTTACCATAATCGTGTTTTTTGCAAGCAACAAGTAAATCTGAAAATAATTTGTCAGATTTTATATAACCGAGCTTATAGAGCAGTTTTGCCTGCTCTATAAGCTCATTTGAATGTTGTCCGATTGTTTTGTCGGGTTTTGCAAGTTTATTCTCTATAATCATATAAATACCTCAAGCCAAAAACACCGGATATGTTTCATTATCTGTTTTATCAATCAAAACACCTTTACAACCTCTGCGTAAAAATTTTACACTACCATATATAGTAGGTATTTTATTAAAATTACGTTTTCTTAATCCTTTGTTAAGATTTTCGATTGTATAATTTTTAGACAGTAAATATTTTGTACCACCAACATATCCACCAGCTTTATTTGTAAATATTTTTAAATTTCTTGAATCATGTTCCAAATATTTAATAGGAATATATGCATTATAAAAATCATATTTTATAGTTTCAATATTTTCAACATCAAAAAGCTCTGTTTGAGCACACTCAAGAACTTCTACAAAATCCTCTCCTCTGCCGATTGCAGTAAGATTTCCGATATTATCCATAATATCATTCATAGTATTTTCATCTGCAACTATATGAATGATAAGTTCAATATCGCAGAGAAGTTCATAATACTTAGGTCCTTTTGCAAGCGTTCTGAAATGGGAATACGGAATAGTATACTTTACCTTTTCGTACTCATCATACACAGCCTTTATATGCTTAATACGCTTATCAAATTCTTTTACTTCTTCGGCAGAAATATTTTCATCGGCTTTCATTTCTTTGAGCCGAGTTTTCATTTTATTAATGATTTTTTTATGCTTGTCGATTCTGCGTTTTGTACGCTTTAAAAAGCGGTATTCTTCAAGCAATTTTTCATTAATTACATTAATTGTAATGCCTTTTTCAAAGCTGTTTCCTTGAGCCTTTTGTGCAGTAGCCACAACCTGATATGCACTTGAAAGCATATCGGGATTTTTCATTTTTACAAGCAAATTTCTGTCATCATTAAGACTGTTAAGAAAACAATCGTCCTTATACATTTTTGTTTTTAGAGAACCGTACTTTCCCTGTACGCTTACTTGCATAGGATGATAAGATGTATAACCGCAAGCCTTATGAAGTGCTCCGATAACAGTTGAATACGGCGGTAAAGGAAATGTCATACGGTTTTGTACAGTTTCTTCTTTTTTGTAATTTGCACTGTTTTGTTTTATATGAAGTCTAATTGCTTTCATATTAATTCCGCCTTACTCCGAAAAATACTCTTTAACCTGACCTCTGAGATTTTCAAAAAATTCTGTCATACTTACAGGATTAAGTTCTCTTACAATTTCGTCCTCGTTTGAAAGCTCGCCGTTACGCATAAGTGCACAACTGTAACCTTGAGAAAGTTTTTCCTTAATCGGCTCTATAATAAGTCTTTTGCCTGAAACAGAAACAGCATTTTCAAAAATATGTGTTTTTCTCGGTGAAAGACCGCCTACCACAAAAATCGGCTCTGCGTTATCAAGATTTCCTTTAACAACAAGTGAAAGATTTTCTACTGCGTCAATAAGAGCAATTACTCTTTCACACTTTTCGGCGTTATCTGCCTCTGCACCAAAGTTTTCGTCCTTACCGATTTTTTCAAGGTCAATTGTAAGACTGTAAATTTTAGATGACTTGTCATATTCATACTGATAAGGCATAAGACCGCAATCCTTTGCATTGTTTTGAACATTTAAACCGTGTGCCATAGCATAATTGGTTGCAAGGTAAAGGTTATTGTGAAAACGGGCATCATTAATAAACGGCTCTGTAGCAACAGCGTCTGTAAGATAGAAAGAACTGTTACGGATGTATGTAACATCTTTTGTTGACATATATCCACCCTCAAGCGCACGGCAGGTTGCGGCATTTACATCTTCATTAACAAGCTTCTGCATTGCTCCGTCGATTGATGTCTGTAAATCATCATAAAAACCCGACTGAACACAGATAGCGTTTTTAAGGCTCTCACGACTTCTTGTAGCGTACTCTTTTCCGCCTCTGAATACCTTTTGTACACTTGAAATATTACCGAGGCTTTCGCCGTAGTTGCTTGTCATATTTGCGATTACAGTTAATGTTAATGCTTTATTTTTCATAATAAAATCTCCTTTATATTAGTTATTTTTTGAGCTTACTTCAATTAATGCGCTTGCAAAAGCAAATGCAAGATCTTTATTTTCTTCCGCATTTTCAAGAAATGTATAGAAAAATGAAAATTCCATTCCGACATAAGCAGACAAACTAAGTATAATCTCTTTTGCTCTGTCGTAATCATGTGCGCAAAGAGCACTGATTATTTTTTGCTTATATGAATTAATTTTATTACTGCTTTTCATTTCAATTAGTTTTTGGGAAGTTAAAAATCCACAACTTTTTGCTGACTTAATTTCATCCATAATATCATTTCCTTTCCAAGATACATTTATGTCTATTAGCATATCAGTTCTGCTTTTTATATAGCCTTTAACGGCATTATCATCAAAATAAAACTTAAGCATCATTAAAATTACATCGTCAAGCAACACATTGTTAAGGCAACGCATATAAACTTCTTTCTCAAGATTAAACCAATAATCATCATTGATTTTTTTGACAAAGTTTAATGATTTTCCCGATAATTCTCTTAACTTTTTTAATCTTTCAAGTCGTACAAAGAATGTTTCGTAATAAGCCTTATCTTGAGATTTTGATATAATTTCAACATCATAGCTTATATAATCCTTTGAATTTTGCAAAACAAGCATTAGTTTGTTTTTGTCGTCTTTATTTTCTGTACTGCTAAGTTGATTTGAAAAAGCATAGTTTGTTTGAGTTAAAGACTTAACAGAAAAATTGTTATTCACAAAATAAGTTTCTCTCATATCAGAATTTGAAAAAGCAAACGGTATAAAATCAAATTCTAAAATATCATTGCTCTCAAAACTTTCCTTTGAAAAACAAAAGCCGAGATTACTTGTTTTTCTGTCTTTGTCAACATTGTAGCCTCTAAGTCTGCAAGTGCTGTTATCTTCGGTAAAAATAAGTCGTTCATTGCAGTAATTTTTATAAAGGTTATTGCCGTTTTTAAAGATATTTTTTATAATTTCCGCCCTGTTTTCTTCAATGGTTGAGATAAAAATATCTTTATTTGTTCCGTCGAATTTTGTTTTGCCAAGCAACCCTTTAAGAACTGTTTTGCTCTTAACAAGGTCGTTTACCAATTTAATTTGTTCTTCACTGAATTCTTGACTTTTGAGAATGTTTAAAATATTTTTGTGAGTCATATATTTTTCAAAATAGTTCTCTACAAACTCAAGATATTTTTCTTCTGTTATATCTTCACTTTTGTAAATAATACCGTCAAAGCCGTGGATATAATTATCGGGCTTTTCTTCAACATCATAGAGGACTTTGTAATCAATTCCAAAGTAATCAAAATATTTGCATAAACCGACAACGGCTGCTGCAAACCTCCAATCGGTAGGCTGCAGCAAAGTGTCATAATCAAAGTAATCAATCTTTGTTTTCATTAATTCGGTTCACCTCCCTCCGATAAAAGCTCGGCAAAGCCAAATCCTGCGGATTTTCGTGAACCTATACCGCTTTTCAGCAGATAATTAATAACCGATTTATCGGCATTAATACTAAAACTGCCTAAACTGCATTCAATGTAGTTTTTGTAGTGATAAACCACTGTTTTTTTTGCGTTTAACGGTTTAATTTCAAAGTTTGAAATTAACTTCTCGTCAAAACCGCTTTCAACAAGTTGCTCTTTAATTACCTGTTTTGCAATCTCCGTAAAATCCGGATTAGCAACCGAAATATACTTATCCGAATTATTCTCGGCTTTATGTAATCTGATACACAAAGGGCTAAGCATTTTCACAACAGCGGATGATAAAGTAACATTTTTTTCCGGCACAAGATTAACACTGACAAGTTTCATTTCGTTGCCGAGCGGAGCGGGAATCGGCTTGTCCTTTTGCTTTATAAAAGCAGACATAAAAATACATCCCGTATTATAGTCAGCCGTTGAAAAAGTAATGTTTAGTTGATTTTTCCCGAGTTGAATTTCCGTTTTAGAAAACTTCGGCATAGGCAGATTCACCGCAAAAGTAAAATTTCTGCGTTCCGGTGTAAAATAATATTTTTCATAATATTTTCCCTCGGCAATATCTGACAGTGACCGTTTAAAAAACGAAAGCATAATTCGTCGGTAATCAATCGGCAGCTTATTGTTTTGCAAATAAAATCGCAATAAGATTTTCATATTTACCTCCATTTATTATTTTAATAGTATTAGATTTTGTTATTAGAGTTATGATATTTCACAACTCTAATTACAGTATAGCGTTCACAATTTTGTTTGTCAATACCTAATATATATTTTCTATGAAAATTTTTTATAAATAAACTTACAAATACATTTATTTTTATAAATTTAGTACATTTGATATTTACAATTAATTATGATATAATTTAATAAATCTTTCCATAATGGATTTTAAATAATATTTATTTACACCACTTTTTAATCTATCCAAATTGGATTTTGTCTTTACCATACTCTTTTGTCAAGGTGAACCCGTGGTATTTCTCGTTTTTTCCTCAAAAATCCGAACTTCACTTTGGCAATTTAGGTTTGTCTTTACCATATTATAACATTTTCACTGTACCATAATCCGTACTTTGAATTTGATTTATAAAAAAGATAAAAGAAAAAAGGCTCTCGATAAAAATTCGAGGGCCTTTGCTTTTTAAAATCATATTTCGTTATATATGTTGGAGTAATGTTTATAAATTATGATTTACCGGAATATTTTGCAAGGCAATTATAAAAGTTTGGTCAAACTTTTATAATTGTGACGGTAGGGTAAACAAAATTTATCTCCATTTTTAAATACTTAAATCATTCTATGCTTTTTCCATCTGTCTGGCAAATACCTTGCAAGATATGCTGCAGCACGAGCATACCAATCAACAAACATACCGATCCATACAGCTAAAACGCCCATATCAAGAACCATAACAAGTATATAACTGCAAACTATTCTGAATATCCACATTGAAATCATACTTACACCGAGTGAAAAGTTTACATCTGTACACTTGCATAATTTGAGATATATTTCTTTGTATATTCTAACATAATAAATGCATTTATTTAAATATACAGATGTATTTTTAGTATATTATTACTATTAAAAATTTGCTGCTTGTATATATAATACTATTTGAAATATTATATTATAAACTCTTTATAAATGTGGTTTTAAATCAAAGTTAATATTAACTAACCTTCAATATTTGGCATTTTCTGCTATTTTTCCGTGTTACCAACATTTTATAATTGATTATCAAAGATATAATAACTTATTCTTCGGTAAAAATTATAAGTAAGTAATTTGTATAAATGATATTATATATCTTGATGTATGTTAAAATTATAATAATCGTTAAACTTAGAGTTTAATATAAAGCAGTTAAAATTTTCTTAAAATGTTTATAATCTGAAATTAACGCTTGACAAATATTATCTGTAATGATATAATATTTTTTGTTACAGAGATAAGCGGATGTAGTTTAGTGGTAGAACTTCAGCCTTCCAAGCTGATCGTGTGGGTTCGATTCCCATCATCCGCTCCACAAAAGTTGCTGTAAAGAAACAGCATATTAAAAAGCCGAGATTCACGTAAAAGTGAGTCTCGGTGTTTTTTTACTTGCATTGCTGAATATTGTATCCGGGCAATAATCGGTCGTTACCCTTATTTGCATTGGCAGTTATCTTTGTTCCGTCTATGTAGATATGCGACATATTCCTGCTTTCCTTAAAAGCAAGGTGTTTATTTAGAGCAATATGATGAAAAAACTCGTTAAATGTATATACCGGATCAGAAATTTCTATTATTTTTTCAATTTCCGGTTATAATTTTAATTGATACGGTGTATAATGCACCTTGTTGATGTGGTTTTTCATTGATATTAAATTATATCACAAAAACGACTGCGTACCTACCTTTCGGTTAGAATGCAGTCGTTTTTTTATTTGGGCTGTTTTTTACAGCTCCTTTTCTTAACGGTCGCCTTCAAGTACCGTTATTAATTTACTTGTAAAACAAAAAAACAGATTAACAAAAAGCTAATCTGT
>ERZ791919.112-NODE-112-length-100946-cov-10.004857_pt1 | contig 100946 bp, 119 predicted proteins | sample MGYA00510137_ERZ791919 | MGnify/ENA primary metagenome ERZ791919 (study PRJEB30046, sample SAMN00792059) | human gut metagenome | study: EMG produced TPA metagenomics assembly of the A metagenome-wide association study of gut microbiota in type 2... | reverse complement strand
GGAAATCTGCCTGAACGAGCAGGAACTGAATCTCATCCAGCACAAAATGCGCCAGCTGGGAACGCACAACTTCGGCGCGTATGCCCGCAAAATGCTGATCGACGGCTACATCATCAAGGTCGATTACACCGAGCAGAAAAAGTTAGCTGCCGCTGTCAGCCGTGCCGCCTCGAACATCAACCAGATTTGCCGCCGCATCAACAGCACCGGGCGCTGCTATGAGGACGACGTTGCCGAACTGAAAGCGCGGCAGGCCGAGATCTGGGAGCTGCTGAAAGTGCGGCAGAGAGATGAGCTTTGACCACAACGGGATTTTCCATGTGTGGGTTTTCCGTCACCGGTTTTCCGGACGGTGGACAAGCTGACGCTCCGGAGCGTTCCGCAACCGGATTTCAGGACGACGGTTTTTGTGCCGTTCATCGGGGCTGAAATTCATCCTCTAACTAATAAGAAATAAATCAAGATACAAAAAAATCATCCATCAATCAATCAACACAAAAATGGATGGATTGATGGATGGGATAGGAGGTCAGATGAAAAATTTTTGCAAGCTCACGGCGCAGAGCCCAGCGGCGTCCTATGTGCCGCTTCCGAGGTTTCTTCTCCAAGACGAAACCCTGTGGGACATCAGCAACGATGCGAAGGTGCTCTACGCGCTGCTGCTGGACAGAGCCAGCATTTCCCGCCAGAACGGCTACGTCGAGCCGGACGGCACAATTCGGCTGTACTTCACCTTGGAGCAGGCGCAGACGAAGCTCCACCGCAGCCGCCAGAGCGCCACACGGATATTCCGAGAATTGGAGTACAGCGGCTTGATTGTTCGGCGCAAGCAGGGCTTGGGCAAGCCCGCGCTCATTACGCTGAACTACCCAGCGGATGCAAAGCTGATTCAGCCAAAAGAGAATGGCGCAATATCGCACGAATAAAGGTCGAAAACAAGGTGTTTTCTGCCCCACAAGCGCTGAGAAAACACAGGGGAATATCTTTTCCCATAATGCCTCAGAAAAGCGTGTCTATGCGCCTACAGAAGCGATAAAGGAGGAAACAAGTGAACGCAGAAAAAGCCAATATCCAGACTGGTGTTGATGCAGCCGAAATTCCGGAATACGTCTTTGAATCGCTGGCACGGAGTCTGCTTCCGGTAATTCAGAAGTACTACGAAAGCGAAGGTGGCAAAAAGGCATTTGCCGAATGGAAAGCAAAGAAGGAGATTTCAGACAGTGCATCTACATAAAGAAACCGGGAGGATTGCCCTGATCGGCAGTCCTCCCGGTTTCTTTATTACCAGTCTTCAACTTCTTCTATAAAAACAACAAATCCGAACCCATGACCAATCGGCAAAAGGTTCGGATTATATTGTTTTGGTGGAGCATAGGGGATTCGAACCCCTGACCTCAACATTGCGAACGTTGCGCGCTACCAACTGTGCTAATGCCCCATATCACTTGTATTATACACCAGATTTAAAAAAAATCAACCCGCTTTTAAAAAACTTGCCATCGCCGTTGACAAACATGTTTCGACGCGATATAATAATCAAGCACGCGATAAACGGCGTATGCGCCCTTAGCCCAGCTGGATAGAGCGTCTGGCTACGGACCAGAAGGTCGGGGGTTCGAATCCCTCAGGGCGCGCCAAAGGAGAAAGGATTACCGTCAGGTAGTCCTTTTTTCATTTGTTCAATAATGCCCGAGGAACACAAAACCATTCAGCAAATGTTTTTTTCCCCGATCTTGTAGAGGCACTGCCCCACACATTTTTCGTAAAAATTTACTAAAACCTATTGACAGGGGCGGCGGGGGAAAGTATAATACCACCAACCTACCTAATTGGTGGTATTTAGAGCGAATTTATTTTGAAGGAGATACGGTGCTATGTCAAAGATCTTTACCTCCGCCGATCAGCTTATCGGCCATACCCCCCTCATGGAGCTTACCAACATCGAAAAGAAGCACGGCCTCAAGGCAAAGCTGCTTGCAAAGCTGGAGTACTTTAACCCCGCAGGCAGCGTAAAGGATCGCATTGCCAAGGCCATGATAGACGACGCCGAGGCAAAGGGCCTCTTAAAGCCCGGCTCCGTCATAATCGAGCCTACCTCCGGCAATACCGGCATAGGCCTGGCCTCCGTTGCTGCAGCCCGCGGCTATAGGATAATCATAGTAATGCCTGAGACAATGAGCGTTGAGCGCAGGCAGATAATGAAGGCCTACGGCGCAGAACTGGTGCTCACCGAGGGCGCAAAGGGCATGAAGGGCGCCATTGCCAAGGCCGAAGAGCTTTCCAAGGAGATCCCCAACAGCTTTATTCCCGGCCAGTTTGTCAACCCTGCCAACCCAAAGGCCCACTTTGAGACCACCGGCCCCGAGATATTCGATGATACCGACGGCAAGGTTGACATATTCGTAGCCGGCGTAGGCACCGGCGGCACTGTAACAGGCGTTGGCCAGTATCTCAAGTCCAGGAATCCCAGTGTTAAAGTAGTCGCAGTAGAGCCAAAGAGTTCCGCGGTGCTCTCCACCGGCGTTGCAGGCCCCCACAAGATACAGGGCATAGGCGCGGGCTTCGTGCCGGACGTACTGGATACAAAGGTATACGACGAGATAATCCCTGTTACCAATGAGGACGCATTCGCTGCCGGCAAGGAGATAGGCAGGAGCGAGGGCGTGCTGGTAGGCATATCCTCCGGCGCGGCACTCTGGGCGGGAATAGATCTCGCAAAGCGGCCCGAAAACGCCGGCAAGACCATTGTGGTGCTGCTGCCGGATACCGGCGACAGGTATCTCTCTACTCCCCTGTTTGCAGACTGATAAATTTACTGTATAATAAAGTGTCCCGGAAATACCGGGGCACTTTTTCCGTACATCGAGGAGGTTTTCCATGGAAATCACCGTTCAAGAGCTTGCTGCTCTCGACCCCAAGGGATATGTGCTGCTGGATATGCGTGGTTCCGAGGCCAGGGAGTACGGGTCAATACCCGGCTCCGTTGGAGTTTCCCCGGAGGAGCTGTCCCGGTATAACGGCGATAGGGGCAAAAAGGTGATAATATACTGTGCCCGCGGACAGGTCAGCCTTGACGCGGCCATAGCCCTGCGGGAGAGAAGCTATGACGCATACAGCCTCTCCGGCGGCTATCTCGCCTGGCTGCAGGACGAGATGGAAAAGCAGGAGGCGGCAGCGCTGTGCCGTCAGGTCGAGGAAAGCATTCGCAAGCGCTTCCACAGCAAAATCTGGTGCTGCTTCACCCGGGCCATACGGGAGTATGAGCTTGTAAAAGAGGGGGACAGGATAGCCGTGTGCATATCCGGCGGCAAGGACTCCATGCTCATGGCAAAGCTCTTTCAGGAATTAAAGCTCCACAACAAGTTCCCCTTCGAGGTGGAGTTTTTGGTGATGGATCCGGGCTACAGCCCGGAGAACCGCCGCGTAATAGAGGAAAACGCCAGAAAGCTCAACATACCCATACACATATTCGAATCAAACATATTCGAGTCGGTTTACCATGTTGAAAAGTCCCCCTGCTACCTCTGCGCCAGAATGCGCAGGGGGTATCTCTACCGCTACGCACAGGAGCTGGGCTGCAACAAGATAGCATTGGGCCACCACTATGACGACGTTATAGAGACTATACTCATGGGTATGCTGTGGGGGGCGCAGGTGCAGACCATGATGCCCAAGCTCCACAGCACAAACTTCGAGGGCATGGAGCTTATACGCCCCCTTTACTACGTCCGGGAGGACGCCATCAAGGCGTGGCGGGACTGCAACGGCCTGCACTTTATACAGTGCGCCTGCAAGTTCACGGACACCTGTACCACCTGCACAAATAATGAGACAAAGTCCAAGCGCATGGAGGTAAAGAACCTCATACGGGAAATGAAAAAAACAAACCCCGGCGTAGAGGCCCATATATTCAGGAGCATGGAAAACGTCAGTCTGGACGCCGTCATAGCCTACAAGACAAAGGGAAGGAAAATTCATTTTTTAGATAATTACGACAACCCTGACGGAGGCATTGAAGAATAAAAAATGCGCGGCCCGAATTTTTAACCGGCCGCGCTTTTTTCTTAAGCTTATATCACATAATTGTCTGCCATTGGCGCCTTCATGAGGTCCGCCAGAGTTATATTTGAGAAGTAACCCCTTGTCATATCGTAATAGCCCTGCCATACGGGCAGCGTCTTGCACTCCGCAGCCATTTTGCAGGGAGCCGCCCCCTCCTGAAGGCAGGCCACCGGAGCAAGATCCCCCTCCGCCACTCTGAGTATATCCCACAGGGTATACCTATCCGGATCCCGGACAAGACGGTACCCCCCGCCTATGCCGTGAGAGCTTTCGATAAAACCTGCGGCCTTCAGAGGCGGCATTATCCGCTCTATGTATTTAAGTGATATATCCTGCCGGGCAGCCACGTCCTTTATGGGGATATACGCCCCTGTGTTGTGCTCCGCCAGATCTAAAAGTATGCGTATGGAATACCTTCCCCTGGTAGATATCATGGTTAATTTCTCCTTTACCATCAGTTGACAAGAGCACACAAGCCCGAAAGGCTTGTTTTGGTACGCTCCTGCGTTCTCGTCGCTTGTATTACATCCAGTAGTACTGCGCTCCTCGGCCTTGGATCGCCCTCAAAACAAGCTCTTTAGGGTCTTCGAGTTTTAGAAGCCAAAGAGTATGGCAGAACAAGGAGGACGAGTGCAGAAATACTGGTTGTATTTCAAATGAGGACGACACAGTTATGCCGTGCTGTTTGGCTTCTAAAACCTTGTGTGTCCTTGTCAACTGATGGTATAACTGAATTATACTACCGACATGCAGGTTGGGCAATGGCTTTGTGGCACTCGTGCAAAGCCGCGTTTTCATTGGGACGGTTATGTGGTAAAATATTTTTATCTTTCAGGGAGGATTGAGATATGGGAAATGATCTCCACAGGAAGCTTAAAAATATGAAAATGGGCAGCGCAGTATGATGACGGGAAAATGCGGCATAATATCCGGCGGAGAGCGGGATACCCTAAGCGGCATAGAGGACTGCGGTCTCATCATCGCCTGCGATAAGGGATACGAATACGCAAGGGCTGCAGGCGTGCGCCCCGGGCTGCTGGTAGGCGATTTCGACTCATATACCGGCCCATTGCCTGAGGATATCCCCCGGCTGGACCTGCCCGCAGAAAAAGACGATACCGACACCATGGCGGCGGTGCGATACGCCATAGCTCAGGGCTATGGCGAGATAAGGATATACTGCGCCCTGGGCGGCAGGGCGGATCACCTGTTGGGCAACATACAGGCACTCTCCTTCTGCGCGGAGCGGGGCGTAAGGGCCTCCATAGTGGGAGGCTGCTGCCGCATAGACGTGATAAAAAATTCTGTTATTTCCCTTGAAGAACAAAATGGGTATTTTTCCGTAATATCCCTGAGCGACGTCAGCACCGTCACCATAGAGAACGCAAAATATGAACTCTCTGACGCCCGCCTGACCAACTCCTTCCCCATAGGCGTGAGCAACCGGTGGAATAATGGCGAAGCACGGGTGAAGGTTAAGGACGGGACTGCGGCGGTGATCAGGGTAAAAGAATAGATGCCGTATATCTTTCCTATCTTTCGTCCATACTATCCTCCGAGCCCCCTATGCGGGCAAACAAATACGGAAAATATCAAGGAGGAAACTCAGTATGATGAAGAAGACAGCGGCGATGATGCTGGCAATGGCGTTAATAGCGGCATTTGCGGGCTGCGCGCCCCAGAACACACCTGCCCCCAGCCCCAGCCCGGCGGCGGTAGCTACCCCCGCGGCCTCCCCCGTGGTTTCGCCTGAGGTCACCAATAATGCCGAAGTAGGCCCTAACACTCAGGGCAATACCGATGGCGTTATAGAGGGCTTCAAGGAGGGCGAAGTAGTGGATGCGGACAAGCTGCCCGACAAGGTGAAGACCGCCATAAAGGAAAAATACCCTGAGGCGACCATAAAGACCGTCACCTTCGCCACCTATGAGAATCAGCAGCTCTATAAGATATTGCTGCAAAAGACTGAAAACGACACTACCGAAGAGGTGTACGTCACCGCCAACGGAGCCATAATACCCGCGAAGGCTACCGCCGCAGCAACTCCCGGCGTCTCTCCCGCAGGCACAGCGGCTCCCGCAAAGAAAAAGTAACGCGATTAAAAAGCGGCCTCGCGCCGCTTATTTTTTTGCCAATTTAGGCCGAATTGCAAAAACGCAGCAAAAAAACACAGCAGACGGGAAATTTCCCACAAACTCTGGTATAATAAACAAAAACGCACCGGGAGGTCTGTAATATGTACGGATATTACGGCTACGACACGCTGTTCCTTGCGGTAATAGTTGTGTTCATACTGGGCATATGGGCTCAGATAAGGGTAAAAAACACATATAAGAAGTATTCGCAGGAGTACGCCTCCTCAGGCATTACCGCAGCCAACATGGCGGAACGCATGCTTTCGGAGCACGGAAGCTCCGTTCAGGTAACTATGATACCCGGCAGCCTTACGGACAACTACAATCCCCGGACGGGGCTGGTCAGCCTGTCCCAGGGCACATACGGCAGCACAAGCGTAGCGGCCCTCGCCGTAGCGGCCCATGAGATAGGTCATGTCATGCAGCATCAGGAGGGGTATATCCCCATAAAGATACGCAACGCCATACTGCCCGCCGCCTCCATAGGCTCCACCGCAGCCCCGTATATAGTCATACTGGGCGCGATAATGGGCTCCTATAACCTTGCCATGATAGGCGTGTATCTTTTCCTCGCCATGCTGATATTCCAGATTGTGACGCTTCCGGTAGAGCTCAACGCCTCGGGCCGGGGCCTTGAGATGCTGGAGTCCGGCGGCTATATCTCCTACGATCAGCGGGGCGATGCTAAGGCGGTGCTGAAGGCTGCCGCCATGACCTACATCGTTGCGGCGCTTTCCACCCTCGTATCCTTCCTGAGGCTGCTCATGATAGCCAACAACAGCAGGCGAAGGAATTAACGGCATAAAAGCTCGAAAAAGTGGCGTTCAGCCACTTTTTCGACAGTCATAAGGCGCGGGAACCCGCGCCTTTATTTTACCCTCGTTTCACCTTCACATCGAACCTTACCGCCTTTTCCGCGCCGAACATGTAGCCGGTGGAAGCCTCCAGCTGCTCGAAGGAGGTCTCGGTGACCAGCAGCGTATCCCCATAGAGCCGCACGCGGTACTCCGCAGGCGCGCCGTACTCCGGTGCGCCCGGCTCCTCCAGCATGTCCCTGTCCTCTGCCACGAGGGGCAGCGGGCATATGAGGTCGAGGCCGTTGCCATAGCCCATGGTAAGGTCTATGGAGAACCTTATGTATATCCGGCAGCTTTGGCCGGGGTCCAGCTCGTTCAAAAGGGGCAGAGTAAGTACCGGGCCGTCCAGGGTATAGTAGGCCATTTCCCCATTGAGCGCTACACCGGTAACCTCCATGCATCCGGGAGCCACGGCGTTTGGATAAAGGCCGATATCAAGGGAATATACCGTCTCCACCTGCCTGCTCACGTAGTCTATGAGCACCTGCCCTTCTGCCCGCCTGCCCTTTGTGTCTATGTATAGAGAGGCGGCGTACAGGCTGTCGGTGCGGCCGGCCGGCGCTATGTCCGGCGTTGGGGCGGCGGCAGGCTCCGGCGTAAGGTCGGGTATGATGGGCTCCGCTGCGGCGGAGGTATTCTCCGCCTCGCCCTTAAGCGGTATGGCTCCCAGCCCCGTCCATACCAGATAGCACAGCGCGAGGAACGCCAGGACCCCCGCCGTTATGAGAATGCCGCGCTTTAAGGCGCGCTTTTTTCTTTTTCGCTTTGCCGTGTTTTCCATGTGCCTGATTATACCACATATCGCCGCAAAAGTGTTTGAACAATGGCGAATCTTGCCCCTATTGCACCAATACGCTCTCCCCGGTGGAAAGAAGGTGTATCCAGCACTCCTTTACGGGGATGCCTGTCAGCTCCTCAAGGGCGCTCTTATAGAGCCTTAGCTGCTTTGCGTGGCTCATTGCCACCTCCTTAGCCCTGCCCTTTGGAACGTAGTCCGTCTTGTAGTCTATAAGCACCCATTCGCCGCCTTCAATAAAGCAGCAGTCGATTATGCCCTGCAAAAGCAGCGTCTCATCCGTATCCGCATCGGATACGGAATTTGCCTTTACCCTGTGGTTAAAGGCAAGCTCCCGCTCCACCCTTGGCGAAGCGAGCATACGGCTGCCCAGCCCCTTTGAGAAGAAGTCCACTATGTTGGCCGCATATATGCCCTCCGCCTCCTTCTTTGTGAGTGTGCCCCTATCCGTAAGCTCCTTCAGGCAGGCGTTCACGGAGGCGAAGGTATGCTTCGCTATGGGCAGATGCTCCATCAGCTTGTGGGCGGCAGTGCCCCGGCTGACTGCCCGCTCCGCCATGCTGTCCCTCATAAAGTCCGGGTACTGGCCCAGCTCGGGCAGGTTGCCTATCAGCTGGGATACGCTTATTTTGGAGGGCAGCACAGTGTCCGCCCCGTAGGGATAGCGCCAGGCGAACAGCTCCGCGTATTCCCCGGGGCCCTCTTCTACGGCCTGCCTTGTGAAGGCCAGATATTCCTCCCGCGGCAGCGCCGCGCCCAGTGCGGACGCCCGAAGCGCCGGGTGTACGGCGCAGAGTATGGGCTTATTCCCGCTGAGGGGGGGCATTCCAAGGTATTCCCTGAGTGGGTTGCCTGAGGGGGAGGAAAACAGCACCGGCAATATCCAGTCGGCGAAGCGCTCCGCCCCGGAACAGGTATTTGGGGTGACTGGTATGCGCCCGGCCCCGAGGCCTTTTTCCACATCCCTGAAGGAGCAAAGCATTATGAGCTTTTCCGAGGCGCGGGTCATGGCAACGTATAAAAGGCGCATGCGCTCGGATATCTCCCTGCGCCATATGCGCTCCGCTATGGCGGAATGGTAAAGGTTCAGCTCCCGGCTGCTTCCCCTGGCGGCATTCAGGCCTATGCCGAGGGAGGAATCCAGCACCAAAACGCTTGAGCGGCTCTTTTTGTTGAAGTTTACCGAAAGGCCGCCCAATATCACCGCCGGAAACTCAAGGCCCTTGCTCTTGTGTATGGATATGAGCCGCACAACGTTGGCCGAGGCTATCTGCGCCGCCCCCAGAGAATCGCCGGAGCGGGCCTTTTCCATAAACCGCAGGAAGCCGCGTATGCCGTGGCCGGAGTTTGAGTATATGCCCGCGTTCTTTATGAGCGCCTCAAGGTTGGCGCGCCGGGACTGGCCGCCGGGCAGCGCGGATACGTAGTTCTCAAAGCCGGTATCCTCCAGCAGCATGGCTATGAGCTCGGTTATGTCGTAAAGCTCGCCCTGCGCGCGCCACCTTTTCAGTCTGCCAAGGAATCCGCCGGCCTTATGGCCCAGAGGCGTGTCCCTATCCGCCCCGGCCTTGAGCGCCTCGTAAAACAGTCCCTCCCTGCAGTCAGCGCGGAGGGTTATGAGTTCCTCCGTGGAAAAGCCGCCTATGGGGCTCCTCAGTACGCTTATCAGGGGTATGTCCTGCTGGGGGTTGTCGATTATGGCCAGGAGATTCAGGAATATCTGCACCTCTATGGCGTCGAAATAGCCGCCTGTCAGCTCGGCGTATACCGGTATGCCCTCCCGGGACAGCGTGCGCACCCAGGCCTCCGCCACGTTCTTCGGGGAGGAATGCAGTATCACTATGTCGCTGTATTTATAGTTTCGGGTATTTCCCTTCCTGTCGGTAAAGCTCTCGCCCAGCAGCTCCCGTATGCGGCCCGCGGCGAAAAGAGCCTCCGCCTCGGCGGCGAGAAGCTGCTCCTCCGTGTTTTCGTCCGCCGCGTCACCTGTGTCCAGCGGCGCGCTCCGGGATATGACGTGGAGCTCCGCACCGCCCGGGGAAGCGTCCCTGCGGCCGTGTACGAGGCGGGCGGTTTCGTCGTAATCCACGCCGCCTGTCTCCCGGGTCATTATTGGGGTAAATATGCTGTTGACGCCCTCTATGACCTCATTGGAGCTTCTGAAATTGGCGCTCAGATGCAGCGCCGCATCCCGCCTTGAGAATTCGTCTATGCGCTCTGTGAACATGGTAGGCTCAGCCATGCGAAAGCCGTATATGGACTGCTTCACGTCCCCCACTATAAAGAGGTTGTCGGGACGGGCAAGGGCCGAAAAAAGTGCGTTTTGCAGAGGGCTGCAATCCTGATACTCGTCTATGAATACGAAGCTGAACCTGTCGCGATACTCCTTGGCCACGGCGGGGAGCCTTAGGAGCCCCAGGGCTATGTGCTCCATGTCCGCATAGTCTATTATGCCTGCCTGCTCTTTCTTTTCGGAATACAGGGCGATAAAGTCCCCGGTAAAGGAGTACAGCATATCCAGCAGCGGCTTTATGCCGGCGAGGAGCTTTGCCTGCCGCCCTATGGGCTTGCCGGACAGGGCGATGTGCTTCTTTACCTCCTTCTTCATGTCGTCCCGGGGCTTTTTGACGTACTCGCTGTAGGATTTTTCCGCCCCCCTCATGCTGAAGGTGGCGAATGCACAGGCGGAAAGCTGGTTGGCGTAGCCCCTGAGGCTCTTTTGCAGCAGCGCCCCGCCCAGCTGCGTAAGGTCGTCGTCCAGTATGGCGGCGGTTTTAGGGTAGTCCTCCGCGATCTCGTCCCGCCGGGAGCGCAGTATATCCATGCACGCCCCAAGCCGCACCTTCAGCCCCTTCAGGTATTCCTCCGCCGCAGGACAGCGCCCAAGCTCCTCCTCCGTTATGTCGTATTTGTCTATGGCCCCCCTCAGCCACTCCATAGGCTCGGGCTGCGCCATTATGAACTCGTAAAGCCTCAGGAACTGGGCGGAGAACTCCGCCTCCTCACCGAAGGCGTCCACAAGATCTGAAAAGCCCTTTTGCGCGTAGTACCGCTCCATGAGCTCCTCCAGCGCCTCCTGTCTGAGGGCAAGGTTTTCCGCCTCTTCACCCGCTCGGAAGGCGGGGTCCAGGCCGGCTATGTCGAAATGCCTTCTCAGCACATGGGAGCAGAAGCCGTCTATTGTGGATATGTTGGCCCTGCCTATACCCTCCGCCGCCCCGTAAAGCCTCGCGGCCTCGTCGCCCTGTTGTTGAGCCGCCAGGGCGGACAGCCTGTCCCCTATGCGCTTTTTCATCTCGGCAGCAGCGGCACGCGTGAAGGTCACTACCAGCAGGTCGTCCGGGCTTGCGCCCTCCAGTATGTGCCTCGCGATGCGCTCGGTGAGCACGGCGGTCTTGCCGCTGCCTGCCGCCGCGGAAACTATAAGGCTGCCGGGGGTCTCTATGGCCCGCCGCTGCTCGGCCGTCCAGTTAGTCGCCATTTCCGCCCTCCTTGCCGTTGTCACCATTCTCCTCAGCTGCGCCTATGCGCTCAAAAAAGGCCTTGTCGCTCAGGGTTCCGAGACTGCGCCTTTTGCAGCCCGGCAGCTTTTCGTCAAAGCCGCACACGCTGCGGTTGGCGCAGGTCTTGCAGCGGTCGGCGCCGCTTTTGAGCTTTGCCGGGTATACCGCCGCCCTGCCCTCGAATATTTCCGTCAGGGTATCGGTGGATTTTTTCAGCGCGTAGCCTATTAGGCCGTCCAGCTGCTTTTCGGGTATCACGGTCCTTGCCCCTGTGGATATTACGGGGCAGCCCTCTCCCGCCGTGGCCTTTACCACTACCGGGTCGCTCAGGGTGAGGCCGGATAGCCGGAAGCTCTCCATCACCTTTTCCTTTACCGCCTCCTCGTCGGCTGCGGTATCCGCAGATTCGCTGACCACGGGCGAATCCACCTTCATATAGTACATGCCGGCGGCCCTTCTGGCCTTTTCCACCGCCCCTATTGCCGCGGCGTAAAGGGGTAATTGGAGGCTCAGGCCGTAGTAAAGCCTGGTGTAGCTGAAGTCGCCGCTGCCGGTCTTGTAGTCGATTATCCTGTAATAGTCCTGCCCCGCTATGGTGCAGCCGTCTATCCGGTCTATCCTCCCGCCTATGTAGAACCTTTCGCCGGTGGGCAGCTCAAGGGTCAGCGCGGGCAGGCCGCCCATGCCGAAGGACACCTCGGTCTGCTCCGGCACAAAGCCCCCCGACTGTACCTGCTGGACTATTGCCCGCGCAGTGGCCTTCACCTTGCGGATAAGCCTTGCGCAGAGCGCCATGTTCCGGGCGCTGGAAAGCAGCACCCCGTTGTTATGGGCGGCCATAAGAGGCGGCATTATGCCGTCTATTATCTCGTCGCACTGTGCGCCGTCCAGCGCCTTTATGTCCCTCTTCAGCGCCTCCTTTACGAAGGAGTCCAGCGCGCTGTGGCAGAAGGTGCCTTCGTCCAGCGGCCGCTCCCTGAATTCCCGCCGCTCTGTGGCCCTTAAGCCATACGTCACGAAGTGGTCGAAGGGGCAGGCGTTGTATCTTTCAAGGCGGGTGGCGGAGCCGAAGAGGGAATCCCCGTACAGCTTAAGCGAAAGCTCGTGGCCGAAGGGCTCCGGGGAGCAGCGGTAGTACAGGGCGTCCTCAAGGCCCTCCAGTGTGTGGCGGTATTCCGGTTTCCCGGCGTACCACGCGTAAAGCGGCACAAGCCCTTCCCAGGGCGTAAGGTCGTCGCCGTAGGCGCGCAGCTCCTTCGCAAGGCGGGCAACTCCCCCCTCAGGGCTTACGGGGGGCAGCGGCTCAAGGTCGGTATGCAGGCCCACCTTTGGAAATATCTCCCGTATCCTGTCCACCAGCGGCGCGGGCAGGGCAGCGTCCGTCCCCGCGCTCATGGTATAGGATATGTATAAAAGCTCCTTTGGGGCGGCGAGGGCACAGTAAAGATCCATAAGCTCCCCCTCCGCCTTTTCCGCGCTGCGGCCCCAGGTCTTTGCGCCCATAGAGGCGAGGTGGTCAAGCTCCCTGTCGTTTATCATGCCGTCGTCGTTGAAGTAGTGCGGGAAGCTGCCCTCGTTTGCGCCTAATATGAACATGGCACGAGGGCTTTTTGCCATTGTCCTGCCCAGGGTGCCCAGGAGCAGCTGATCCGCCGTGGCGGGTATGGCGCTTATCTCGTATGCGTCGAAGCCCTCCTCCAGTATAGCGGCGAAGCGCCTTGCGGATACCGCCCCTTCTCCCATTATGGCGTGGAGCTGGTCCAGCACCGTCAGCATCAGCCGGTACACCTGGGCGTTTTCCTCCGCAAGCTGGTGGCGGCCCTCAGCCCTGAGCCGTCCCACAAGGCCGTTTATACTGTCGTAAAGCCCCATGCTCTCCATAAAGGCGAAAAGCGCCGCCGCCTTGTCCCGGGCGGTGGGTGCGTTTACGAAGGCGGTGTGGAAATTATCTATTCTGGATATTATGAAGCCCCGGACTTTTTCGGGTATCTCCTGATCAAAGGGCTTTTTGAAGCCTGTGCCGCCTATGCCGCAGCGCAGGGCGTAGTTTTCGAACAGATCGATGTCTCCTCCCTCTATGCCCGTGAGGCCGGTGCGGAGCATGTCCATTATATAGTTGAGATTGTATCCTCTGTTTACGCACTTCAGTGCGGATAATACCAGCCGCGGCGCGCCGTAGGCGGAGAGCTTGCGGGCCCCGTCGCTGAAGCAGGGTATGCCCCGGCGCTGCATTGAGCGCAGCAGCTGCAATTCGTAGGCCGGCTCGGTGGCTATTACCGCCATGTCACGGTAGCGCATTCCCTTTTGGGCGCATCTCAATACCGCCTCCGCCGCCATTTCGCACTCCGCGCTCACGGACGTGGCGGCGGCTATGCGCAGAGATGGGGCTTCCCCGCCGTATATCTTATACGGATATGCGAATACCTCGGCCTCAAGATGGGCAAGGGCGGGGTCGGTCTGCCTCTTCGGGTTGCCGTCCGGCAGCTGTATGGCCCTTATGTCGCAGCCGTTTTCCTGCGCCGCCCCGTAAAGGCGGGCATAAGCCCTGCGCTTGGGCGCAAAAAGCTTGGCGTCCCTTCCCTCCTTGGGGTCCATGCGCAGCGATATGTACATGCTCTCCGCGTGCTTCGTCATTGCCGCCATAAGATGATAAAGCTGGTCGGTGAGCAGGTCGAAGTCGTCTATGACTACCTCCGCACCCGCTATAGGTGAGGAGGGCAGGTTCTGTATCAGCGCCGCGAACATGTCCTCGCTGTCCATGTACCGGCCGGAAATGTAGCTTTCCGTCTCGCCGTAGAGCAATGCAAGCTCTGTGAGCTTGTTGGCAAGCAGGCTGTCCTCCCCCGCCTTTTCCGCCCCGTCGAGCAGGTCTGCGGGCGTTACCTCATATCGCTTGCAGGCGGTGAACAGCTCGCAGAGCTGCTCGGAAAACCCGGGACGATCCTTTACCCGGGCGAATATCCTGAGCTTGCTGCCCTGCTCGGTTATGGTCTTGCGGACGGCCATGCGCCGCCCCTGACGGGAAAGAAAGCCTAAATAGCTCCCCTCCAGCGTCTTTTCCGCAAGGGAGGAGAAGGAGTATACCTCTATATCCATAAGGCCGCCCAGCTCTGAGGCCAGCTGCCGCTCCGTCTCGAAGGTGAACTGCTCGGGCACTATCACCACCACCCGGCGGCCCTTATCAAGGGCCTCCTTTATGCAGCGGTGCAGCCGCCTCGTCTTGCCGGAGCCGGAGCGGCCCAGCAGGAACGTCACCCGGGCCGGCATTATATTTTCTCCCTGTGAAGGGGTATCTCCCCCTTTTCCCGGCGGCTTTCGAACAGGGTTATGGCCTGCACGGTAAGGGAGGCGTTGGCCCTGATGCTGTTCTTAAGCTCCATGGCGGTGAGGTCGTCCTGCTCAACGCTGCGGCCAAGGGTGATATGGGGCACAAACTTCTTGCGTTCCCGGGAGAAGCCCCTGTCGTAAAGGGCGGACTCAAGGGACTCGTGCATGGCGGTAAGCTCTCCAAGATCGCCCAGCACCTCCATTACGGCGGTGCGGCCGTGGCTGCCCTTCTCCAGGCTTGTATATTTGCCAAGGTGCAGCGTAAAGGGGCGTATGCCACGCACCGCCTCTCTCATGGCCTCTGCGGCACCTGCGATATCGTCGCTTTCTCCTATAAAGTGCAGCGTTATGTGGAAGTTGTCCTGGGGCACGAACTTGCCCCCGCAGGATATCCCCTTCACTTCCTTCTGTATCCTCGCAAGCTCCGCCTTGAAGGAGCGGGGCAGGTCTATTGCTATGAAAAGGCGCATTATACATATCCTCCGCATGTTTTTCAGCTTAATGATAACATATTTTATGTACTAAAAAAAGGACGGCGGGAGCCGTCCCTGATGTTTTGCCTTTTCATACCTTATGTATAAAGTTGCCGTTTATGTATACGTTGCTGGTGGCGATTATGAAGGCCTTGGGGTCTACGCCCTTCACTATGCGCTCAAGCTGCTCCAGCTCGTAGCGGTTTATGCAGGTGCAGAGCACCGCGGTGGGCTCGTTGGTGTATGCGCCGTAGCCGTCCCAGCGGGTGACGCCGCGCCCGGTCTCCTCCATTATGCGCTGGGGAATGGCGTTGTCCCTGTATTTGGTGAATATGAGCACCTGCATGTTGATGCTCTGCTGGTGCATCCTGTCCAGTATGAGGCTGGAAAACACCATGTAAAGCACGCTGTATACCACCACAGCGAAGTCATAGCGGAAGAAGCACAGCACAAAGAGCAGTATGTTGACGAGTATTGTGAACTTGCCCACCTGAAGGCCGGTCTTTTTGGCTATGTGCATCGCCAGCATATCCAGGCCGCCCACGGTGCAGCCGCAGGTTATGACCATTCCGTCGCCCACGCCCACGCAAACACTGCCTATCAGCACGCAGGTGAGCCTGTCGTTTATCACGGGGGCGGAGGGCACGGGTATGAAGGCTGTGGTCAGGGAGAACACCGCGGTAAATACCAGGGTGCGCAAAAAGAAGCTGCGCCCGAGGCCCTTGAAGGTGATTATGAATATGGGTATGCTCAACGCATAGTAGATCACGCCCGCGAGGTCTATATTGCTCAGCGTTATGCCGTAATCCTCCACCAGCACGGACCTTAAAAACTGGGAGTAGCCCACAAGGCCGGTGGTATAGAAGTTCCAGGGGGTAGTGAATACGTTTATGCCTATGGACATTATGACGCAGCCCAGGGTGGCTATGAACATACGTCCGGCAAAGGTGCGCATGGTGCTGTTGTACATAAGGGGTTTCCTCCAGGCTTCGGGCTTTTTTTCGGGGCGCGCCCGAATGAACAGGGTACATTATAAACCCTTGCCATAGCGTATTTCAATAGAAAAACAGCCCTTTAACAATCTTTTTTTCGCGGCGCTCCCGCGCTGCGTAGAGCGCTGACAATACCATGCCGTCCATGGTATAATAAAAGATACGGGCGCCTGCGCGATATGCGCGGAAAAGCCCGAAAAAAGAAAAGGAATTGATGATATGTGCAATACCGAACTGCTTTCCTGCCTCAGGCAGGATAAGCTCATAGCCATATGCCGGGGCGCGGAGGGGGAAAGCCTTCTCAGCCTTGCCGCGGCCATACGGGATGGCGGCATACGCTTCATAGAAGTGACGTTCCAGCAGGAGAGGGATGACTGCGCCGATTTGGCCCGGAGGAACATAAAGGCCCTCTGCGGTATGCCGGGCATAATCCCCGGGGCTGGCACTGTGCTGAGCCCCGATCAGGTGCGGGCCGCATACGAGGCGGGGGCAAAATATATCGTCTCCCCAAACACCGACCCCGCCGTCATAGCGGAAACCAAGCGCTTGGGGCTTATATCCATACCCGGCGCGCTCACCCCCAGCGAGATAATGGCGGCCCACAATGCGGGCGCAGACCTGGTAAAGCTGTTCCCCACAGCCACAATGGGCCTAAAGTACTTCAAGGATCTCCGTGCGCCTCTCTCCCATATAGGCCTTGTGGTCACGGCGGGCATAACTCCGGATAACCTGGGGGACTACCTGAAGGACGGGGCCTTTGCCGCGGGCATAAGCAGCCCCCTGTGCGATAAGGAGCTTATGGCCGCAGGGGACTTTGCCGAGATAACCCGCCGGGCAATGGCTTTCCGCGGCATCGCCAATCCAACCTTAAAGGCTTGAATATCTTTAATATAAGAAATGGAAAAAATATGCAGACCATAGCCGAGATACTTTCAAAGGAACTGAACGAGACCCTGCCCCACGTGCAGAACGTGATAGAGCTGCTGGATGGGGGCAATACGGTGCCCTTCATAGCCCGCTACCGCAAGGAGATGCACGGCAGCATGGACGACCAGCAGATACGAAGGCTGGCGGACAGGCTTACTTATCTTAGAAATCTGGACGCGAGGCGCGGCGAGATAAAGCAGAGCATCGCCTCTCAGGAAAAGCTGACCGACGAGCTTTCATCAAGGCTGGACAGCGCCGCCACATTGGCGGAGCTTGAGGACTTATACAGGCCCTACAAGCCGAAGCGCACCACGAGGGCTTCCATCGCAAAGGAAAAGGGCCTTATGCCCCTTGCCGCAAAGCTTCTCATGCAGGAGCCTGCCGCAGACCCCGTAAAGCTTGCGGAGAAATACGTAAACCCCGGCAATGGCGTGAACACTCCCGACGAAGCCCTATCGGGCGCACGCGACATAATCGCCGAGCGGCTGTCGGATTCCGCCGATATCCGCCGCTATATAAAAGAGCTTGCACACAGGTCCGGCACGCTGACCGCGTTAAAGGCGGCGGACGCGCCGGAGGATAACGGGGTATACGATATGTACTTCGACTTTTCCGAGGGCCTCTCCACCATACCCGGCTACCGTGTGCTGGCAATAAACCGGGGCGAAAAGGAGGGCTTCCTTAAAGTTTCGGTAAACATTCCCGAGGAAGGCGCAGAGCGCATAGTCGCTCTCAGCGTGGTGCGGGGGAGCTGCCCCTGCTCAGGGCAGGTGGAGGCCGCGGCAAAGGACGCCTGGAGCAGGCTTATATATCCCTCCGTTACCCGGGAGCTCCGCTCCATGCTCACCGATGAAGCCTGCGAGCAGGCCATAGCTACCTTTGCCGTGAACCTGAAGCCGCTGCTCATGCAACCCCCGGTAAAGGGCATGGTGACCATGGGGCTGGACCCTGGCTACCGCACCGGCTGCAAGGTGGCGGTAGTGGACGAGACGGGCAAGGTGCTGGATACCGCCGTCATATACCCTGCGCCGCCCCACAATAAAATAGCCGAAGCGGAGCGCATCGTCACGGGGCTCATAAAGAAGCACAACGTGAAGGTCATATCCATAGGCAACGGCACCGCCGGCCGTGAAACGGAAAAGTTCGCTGCGGATACCGTAAAAGGCACGGATGTAAAGTACGTTATAGTCAGCGAAGCGGGGGCATCGGTGTACTCCGCCAGCAAGCTGGGCGCGGAGGAGTTCCCGGATTACGACGTGTCGCTTCGGAGCGCCGTGTCCATAGCCAGAAGGCTGCAGGACCCATTGGCGGAGCTTGTGAAGATAGACCCCAAGAGCATAGGCGTTGGCCAGTATCAGCACGACATGCCCCAAAAGCGGCTGGACGAAACGCTGGAGGGGGTGGTGGAGGACTGCGTGAACAGCGTAGGCGTTGACCTTAACACCGCATCGGTGTCCCTCCTTTCCCACGTTTCCGGCGTAAATTCCACCGTGGCAAAGAACATCGTAGCGTACCGCGAGGCCGAAGGGGCTTTCAGGAGCCGCAAGGAGCTTCTCAAGGTGCCTAAGCTGGGCGCAAAGGCATACGAGCAGTGCGCCGGCTTCCTCCGGGTGCCGGAAAGCGCCGAGCTGCTGGACAATACCGCCGTACACCCCGAGAGCTACAGGGCGGCCAAGTCGTTGCTTCTGCTCTGCGGCAGCGACATATCAAAGCTGCCCGATGAGCTTAAAAGGATAGGCATGGACAAGGCCGCCGAGGAATGCGGCATAGGCGTGCCCACGCTGAAGGATATACTCAGGGAGCTGCAAAAGCCGGGCCGCGACCCCCGGGACGAGCTGCCCAAGCCGCTGCTGCGCAGCGACGTGATGGAGATGAGCGACCTTGTGCCCGGCATGGAGCTTACCGGCACCGTGCGCAACATAGTGGATTTCGGGGCGTTCGTGGACATAGGCGTGCATCAGGACGGCCTCGTACACATATCGAGGATATGCGATAAGTTCATACGCCACCCCAGCGAGGTACTCAAGCCCGGGGACATTGTCACCGTATGGGTGCTTGAGGTTGACCAGAAGAAAAAGCGTATAAGCCTGACGATGAAAAAGGAACGGTGAAAGCCGTTCCTGAGGCTGTCGAAAAAGTGGCTAAACGCCACTTTTTCGAGTTTTTTTCATCCGGTGCTTGCGCCTATGGCGCGGTCAGCACCGAATGCAAAGTACGAAAACCTCTGGGTTTTCATCCGTTCTGACGCACATGTCGTCAGAGCCGGATTAACCATAAGGGGCTGCGGCCCCTTATCAACCCTGGGTTTTTTTGACAGACTGAGGAACGGTGAAGGCCGTTCCTTTTGTTTTTTGTTTTATTGCAGCTTCTCAAGGCCGAGCCTGAGCCTTCGCATGGTTTCGTCTTTGCCCAGCAGCACGCCTATCTCTATTGCGCCGCCGGGGGTGACTGCCTTGCCCGCCATGGCTATGCGCACAGGCCAGAGCAGCGTGCCGTTCTTCATGCCCTTTTCGGCAGCCATGCCCATGAGGGTGTCGTGGAGCAGCTCCTCGTTCCAGTTGGGCAGCGCTTCCAGCACGGGTATGACCATCTCGAGTACGTTTTTGGATACAAGGCTGTCCGTCTTGCTCTTTTTGTTGGTGAAAAGGGCGGCATCATAGTCCTCGTCAAGCTTTGTGAGAAAGTCCACCATATCGGGTATCTCGTTGAATACCCGCACCCGCTGCTGGAGTATCCTGCAAAGTATATCCGTATCCATATGGGCTATGCCCGCCTTCTCGTACCATGGCATGGCGTGCCGCGTAAACTCCTCCTTTGAAAGGGCCATTATGTACTGGGCGTTCATCCATGTGAGCTTTTCCGGGTCGAATATTGCCGGGGACTTGCTCATGCCGGAAACGTCGAAGGCCTCGCAAAGCTCGGAGAGGGAGAAGATTTCCCTGTCATCGCCGGGGTTCCAGCCAAGGAGCGCCACGTAGTTCACCAGTGCCTCCTTCAGATAGCCCTTGTCCACAAAATCCGCATAGGAGGCGTCGCCATCCCGCTTTGAGAGCTTGTGCTGTGCGTCCCTCATTATGGGGGTCATGTGGATATAGTGAGGTATCTCCCAGCCGAAGGCCTCGTAAAGAAGGTTATATTTCGGCGTGGAGGAAAGGTACTCCATGCCCCGCATGACGTGGGATATCTTCATCAGGTGGTCGTCCACCACGTTTGCGAAGTTATAGGTGGGCATGCCGTCTGCCTTTATGAGTATGCTGTCGTCAAGGTCGGAGTTGTTTACCGTGATGGTGCCGAACACCATGTCGGTAAAGCTGGTGGTGCCTTCTGTGGGCACGTTCTGGCGGATGACGTAGGGAACCCCCGCGTCCAGCTTGGCCTGTATCTCCTCCTTGGAGAGGTGCAGGCAGTGCTTATCGTACTTGAAGGTCTCGCCCCGCTCGGCAGCCGCAGCGCGCCGCTCCTCCAGCTCTTCTTTAGTGCAGAAGCAGCGGTAGGCGTGGCCGCTCTTTATGAGCTGCTCCGCAAAGGGCAGATACATGCTTTTTCTTTCGCTCTGTACATAGGGGCCATATTCGCCGCCAATGTCGGGGCCTTCGTCCCAGTTCATGCCCACGTCCCTGAGGGTGCGGTAGATAAGGTCGGTTGCGCCCTCTACAAATCTTTCCTGATCCGTATCCTCTATGCGGAGCAGGAACTTGCCGTGGTTGTGGCGGGCAAAGAGATAAGCGTAAAGGCCGCTGCGAAGATTTCCTATGTGCATATACCCCGTAGGCGATGGGGCAAAGCGTGTGCGTACTTCCATAAATGCTTCCTTTCTTATGCCTTAAAGCTGTCCTTGAGGCCGACTATCCTGTTAAAGACCGGATGCTCCGGCGTATAGTCAAGGTCGGCGCAGAAGTAGCCGGTGCGCATGAACTGGCAGCGGTAGCCCGGCTCCTTTTGGGCAAGCTCGGGCTCCACCAGAGCGTTGACGACTGTCAGCGAATTGGGATTGAGCCGCTCCGTAAATTCCTTCTCCTCGCCCTCCGCCTCAGGCAGCAGCAGATCTTCGTAAAGGCGTATCTCGGCGGGCTTCGCGTCCTTGGCGTTGAGCCAGTGTATGGTGCCCTTTATCTTGCGCTCGCACTCGCCGCCCCTTGTTTCCGGGTCGTAGGTGCAGTAGACCGTAGTAACATTGCCGTTTTCGTCTGTGTCCCAGTGGGAACACCTGACCACGTATGCGCCCTTGAGGCGCACCTCGCATTCGGGCTTGAGGCGGAAATACTTCTTGGGGGCGTTGCAGTTGAAGTCCTCCCGCTCTATGTAAAGCTCCCGGCCGAAGCTTACCCTGCGCTTGCCTGTGGAGCAGTCGGGCAGGTACTCCACCTCCACCTCCTCGGTCTTGCCCTCCGGCCAGTTCTCCACGATGAGCTTCAGGGGGTCGAGTATGGCCATCATGCGTGGGGCGTGGGCGTTAAGGTCCTCCCTTACGCAGTGCTCGAGCATGGCTGTCTCAACCACGGAATCCGCCTTGGCCACGCCTACCCGATTCAGGAAGTCCAGTATGGACTCCGGGGTATATCCCCTGCGCCTGAGCGCGCACAGGGTTGGCATACGGGGGTCGTCCCAGCCGGCGACGTACTTTTCCTCCACCAGCCGGCGGAGGTAGCGCTTGCTCATTATGGTATTGGTCATGTTCAGCCGGGCGAACTCTATCTGCCTCGGCTTGTGCTCAAACTCGCACTGCTCTATGACCCAGTTGTACAGCGGCCTGTGGGCCTCGTACTCAAGGGAGCAGAGGGAGTGTGTAACGCCCTCTATTGCGTCCTGTATAGGATGGGCGAAGTCGTACATGGGGTAGATGCACCACTTGTCCCCCTGATGGTGATGGGTCATGTGTATTATCCTGTACATGGCGGGATCGCGCATATTGAGATTGGGCGACGCCATGTCTATCTTGGCGCGCAGCGTCCTGCTGCCGTCAGGGAATTCGCCGTCCTTCATGCGCTGGAACAGGTCCAGGTTTTCTTCGACGCTCCTGTCCCGCCAGGGGGAGTTCCTGCCTGGCTCGGTAAGGGTTCCCCGGTATTCCCTCATCTCGTCCTTTGAAAGGTCGCACACGTAGGCCACGCCCTTTTTAATGAGCTTCACCGCCAGCTCGTAGCACTGGTCGAAGTAGTCACTCCCGTAAAATACGTTGTCCCAGTGGAAGCCCAGCCAGGCTATGTCCTCCTGTATGGCGTCCACGAATTCCTCGTCCTCCTTGGTGGGGTTGGTGTCATCGTAGCGCAGGTTGCAGCTGCCGCCGAACTTTTCAGCCATGGTGAAGTCGATGGCCAGCGCCTTTGCGTGGCCTATGTGCAGGTAGCCGTTGGGCTCCGGCGGGAAGCGGGTCTGTATGTGGGTAAGTCCCTTTTCCTTTATGTCCTCTTCGATGAATTCCTCGATAAAGTTCTTTGGCGCGCGTATCTCTTCCATGGTTATACAAAGGCCCTTTCAGTAAGCATTAAATAATCGGCATTATTTACGTATCTTAATATTATCTTGCAAGATGGAGGTGATGTCAATAAAAAACGGCGGAAAAGCTTTATTTTCCGCCGCATTGAGATTTATTGCGCCTTACGCCTTTTTCTTCATGGCATCCTGTAAGAGCCGCGCCAGCTGATCCGAGCAGGAGGTGGCCTTGTAGCCGCAGGTTATGCCGGAAAGGCGGCGTATGACTTCCTCGGCGCTGGCGCCCTCGCACATTGCGCCCAGAGCCTTAAGGTTTCCGTTGCAGCCGCCGGTGTAGCTGAGATTGTGTATCTTGCCGTCGGTGACGTCAAGGTCTATCTGTGTTGAGCATACTCCCTTGGGGTAAAGCGTGTAATGCATGGCAAACGTCCTTTCTTACTACTAATTTATAATTTATTTTATATTTCCCTCAAATATCTCTTCTGCGGGGCCGGTCATATAAATATGCCCGTTTTCCGCCCATTCTATCAAAAGCTCTCCGAGAGCCAGATGTACCTTAACACTGCGCCCCGTAAAGCCCGCCATACTTGCACATACCGCGGCGGCGCAGCTGCCGGTGCCGCAGGCCAGCGTCCTGCCGCAGCCCCTTTCCCAGGTGCGGACGGAAATGCTGCCGTCGGGCTCCACATTTATGAAGTTCACGTTTACCTTTGCCGGGAAAAGCGGATGCCTTTCAAGCGCCGGGCCGTATTTGAGTATGTCCTCCTCCGTCACTTCGCCAAACACCGCCATGTGCGGCACGCCGGTGTTTACCGCAGATATTGTGAAGCTCCTGCCCAGCGCCTCTATGGTTTCAAGGCGGCATATCCCCTCGCCCTTCATGGGTATATCCTTCTTTTCAAAGAGCGGCTCCCCCATATCCACCCTTACGGCGGTGACGATGCCATTTTCTATGGTAAGCTCCGCCAGCTTTATACCTGCCGGTGTTTCTATTTTTATTGGGTTTGACCTTACCATGCCCCGCTCGTATGCAAACTTTGCGAAGCAGCGTATGCCGTTGCCGCACATCTCCGCCTCGCTGCCGTCGCTGTTGAGAAGGCGCATGCGCAGATCAGCTTTTTGAGAGGACATTACCATCATCAGCCCGTCTGCCCCTATGCCGGTGCGCCTGTTGCAGAGCCGGCGTGCATCATTCGGGGTGGGAAAATATTCTTTTTCCATGGCATCTATCACTATGAAATCGTTGCCCAGGCCATGCATCTTAGTGAACCTCACGATACGCCCTCCTTTGACGGAATGAATTGTATACCTTATCAATTATACCCGCAGTGCCGCCCCTTGGCAATGCCTCCGCTAGGGACGCAAATGTGAATAAACCGGGACTTTAACGGATAATTCACAGGGTACGTATGTACAATTCCGGCATTTTGGATTATTATTTAATGTGGATCATTAATGTGGAGATGTATATGGATAAATTGCATTTTATAGTAAACCCTGTTGCGGGCGGCACCAGAGCCATAGATAAGTTTGGAGCCGTCAAGGGTATGCTGGACGACATGAGGTTTCCTTATACCTATGAGTTTACCCAATGCAAGGGCCACGGCAGAGAGCTTGCCAGGGCTGCCGCGGAGCATGGGGAGAAGTACATAATAGCCGTGGGCGGCGACGGCACGGTGAACGAAGTGGCGTCCGGCCTTGTGGGTACCGATACGGTGATGGGCATACTGCCCTTCGGCACGGGGAATGACATGGTAAAGGTGCTGGGAATACCCACCGAGCCCCGTGAGGCGTTAAACATCATACTGGCGGACAGGCCAAGGGCCATGGACGCGGGCTATGTGAACGACAAATTTTTCGTGAACGTGTCGGGCTTCGGATTTGACGTGGACGTGCTGCTGAAGCACGAGAAATATAAAAAGCGCTTCAAGGGCATGCTGCCATACCTTTTGGGCATAGTCGACGCGCTCACCCATCTGCGCACCCTGCACCTGACGCTGCACGATGGGGAGCGGGTATGGAAGAAGGACGCGCTGATAGTATCCGTAGGCAACGGCGCGTACATAGGCGGCGGCATGAAGGCAACGCCCTTCGCGGATCCCTTTGACGGGCTTTTTGAGGTGAGCGTGGTCAGCAGTATAAGCAGGGCAAAGTTCCTGAGGCTGCTCCCCTCATTCATCAAGGGCGAGCATACGGGGCTTCCGGAGGTGGAATACTTCCGCACAAAGGAGCTTTATGTGGAATGCCCCGAGGAGTGCTTAATAAACTACGATGGCGAACTGGGCTCCGGTATGCCGGTAAGGTATAAAATAATACCGGGCGCCGTAAAGATGCTGGTGCAGCAGGATATGACTGCGGCAAATACAGAGGAGAAGTAAACACTTTACAATGTGCGATCGTTTTTTTATAGTGAACCCGGTGTCCGGCTCCGGCAAGTCAAGGAAGCTCTTTGAGGAGCTGCTTCCCCAGATAGAAAGGAGCGGCAGGAGCTTCGAGTGGCGGTATACCACCGGCAAGGGCCACGCAAGAGAGTTGGCGGAAGAAGCCTCCAGAAAAGGCTGCCAACGGGTGATATCCGTGGGCGGCGACGGCACCGCAAACGAGGTGGCCGCGGCGCTTATAGGTTCGGATACAGAGATGGGAATACTTCCCTTTGGCACAGGCAACGACTTTGCAAAGGCGGTGGGCCTGCCCACCGATCCCGATGCAGCGCTGGAGGCGGCGCTGTACGGCCAGGTCCGGCCGGTGGACGCCGCAATGGCAAACGACAAGCCCTTTATAAACGTCAGCGGAACAGGCTTCGACGTGGACGTGATAATCAACACCGAGAAGTTTAAAAAGAGGTTCAACGGAATGCTGCCCTACATGCTGGGCATATTCCAGAGCCTTATGCACCTCAAGCCCGTCACCTTCGAGATAACGGCGGACGGGGAAAGCTTTACCGAGCGGGCGCTGCTCTTCAACGCCTGCAACGGCACCCATTTCGCCGGAGGAATGCACGTTGCGCCCATGGCGAGCCCCTATGACGGGCTGCTCGACGTATGCATACTGCGGGCCATAAGCATACCGCAGTTTCTCCTGCTGCTGCCCCGCTATACCAGGGGCGCCCACACAGCTTCAAGGCACGTGCGCTACTTCAAGGCAAAGGAAATAGCGGTAAGGTGCGACAGCGAAAACATAATCAACCTTGACGGGGAGCTGGATTCCTCTACCCCCGTAACATTTAAGGTATTGCCCGGGGCGATAAAGCTTGCGCTTCCGGGAGAAAAAGGGAACAAATGAGAAAGAAACGCTATGTTGTAAAGCAGCGCAGCCGCATGATACTGCGCATAGGTATACTGGCACTTGGAGCGCTGCTGGCCATAGGGCTGGTGTTCGGCCTCATACACCTGCTCAAAAGCACAAAGAAGGGCGCAAAGGAGCTGACGGAGCTTCCCTTTATGGATACCGCCAACTATGCCTATACCGGCTCCGGCTTTCTTTACTTCCAGGAGGGCAAGCTTTTCTATAAGGATATAGCGGACAGCCGCAAGGATACCTCATACAAGATAAACACCGACGAGCTCAAGCTCACGGCATCCCCCGGCATATCCGTGCTGTACCACGATACGGCAGTGCAGATAGTGGGCTCAGAGGCCCCCATAGTAGTTTCCGGCAAGGTGCTGGGGGTAAAGTGCTCTCAGGCTCACGTAGCGGTGCTGAGGGAGGACAGCGCAGGCAAGACCGCCATAGTAATATACGACGGGGCGGGGACCCAGACAGACCAGATGGACTTTGACGCTGCCGACCTTATAGATTTCGGCTTTTCCAACAGGCAGGACGAGACTCTTTGGACCCTTGAGATGGACCTTTCCGCCTCCACGCCGGTATGCACCATAACCACCTACAACCTGGCCACCAAGCGCACCACCGGCGTCATAAACGTACAGAACCAGCTAACCGGGGACGTCATATTCACGGATAAAAGCCTGTTCCTTTCCGGCACCAGCGACCTCATACGCTATACACTGGCGGGCAGCAGCGAGGTCTACAGGATATCCGTATACGGCTGGAAGCTGGCGGACAGCTCAATAGGCGAATCCCCCATACTGCTGTATAAGCAGCGCGGGGGCAGCAACAGTATACTCAAGCTGTACACCGTACCTGAAGGGGACGTTGGCAGCGCCGCCATAAGCACCGTACACCCGCCCGAGGGGGCGCTGGCGGAGTTTCTCATAAAGGGCAAGCTCATGATCTATACCCCTACCGCCGCGTACACCTACTCCGCTGCAGGAAAGCTGCTCTCCAGGGATGATTTGCCCATAGAGATAGACGGGGCGAAGAAGCTTTCTGATAACCATATAATGCTCAGCAAGGAAGGTAAGCTGTATATCAGCGTGACCAAGTAGAACAGAACTATAACGGCACCGGACTCTTTACAGGGCGGGCAGCCCGGAAAAGGAGGAAAAGCATTGAACATCATAGACGCGGTATCAATATGTATACTGGTGTTATTCGTGCTCTTCGGCATATATAAGGGATTTATTTCCACGCTTCTTAACATAGGCGCGTACTTTGTTTCGGTGGTGCTGAGCTTTCTGCTCAAGCCCCTTGGGGCCAGCGCCATAAAGCACAGCGACAGGATATTCAACATGATGCTGTACTACACCGAGGGCAGCGAGTTTATCGCCAACCCGGAATACGTTCGAATGGATATATCCTCCCTCTCCACGGCCGAGATAAACGACATAATCGCCTCCTCCAATCTGCCCTTTCCCATGGGCAGGGAGATAGCCAAAAACATCGCCCGGGAGGCCTTCGCGGATCAGGGCATAGTGACGCTGGGGGACTACTTCAACCAGACCATAGTGGGCGTATTCATAAACATACTGATGTTCCTCGTATGTTTCCTTATAATACGCACGATACTCTCGCTGGTGATAAACGGGGCGGACTATGCCGATCCCTTCCCCATGCTCAAGAGCCATGACGGCATATTCGGCGGCGCGCTGGGCCTGTTGCGGGGGATGCTGGCGCTGCTGCTGGTATTCATGCTGGTACCCATAGTGCTGACGATGCTGGGCCAGTTCGATCTTATAACCAACATGGTGGATGACTCAGCCATGGCCCGGGTGTTCTATAAGCTTAATCTGCTTATCAGCATCGCGGCGTAGACAGAGTTTCGAAAAAGTGGCTAAAGACCACTTTTTCGAGTTTTTTTCGGGTTTTGCCTCTCACGTTCGTTCCTGGGCGGCAAAACCCGCAGAGAAGAAAAACCTTCGGTTTTTATCCGTTTTGACGCACATGTCGTCAAAGCCGGAATTAACTTAAGGGGCTGCGGCCCCTTAACAACCCCAAGTTTTTTGACAGACAGATAATAATTCATTAAACGGAGGAAAACCATGTACCTTGCCTCAGACTGGAAGGATTACGAAATAATCGACGCTGGCGGCGGCAACAAGCACGAACGCTGGGCCGACGTCACGCTGCTTCGGCCGGATCCTCAGGCCGTGTGGCCAATGAAGGAGCCAAGAAGCGTACACGCCAGGTATATACGAAGCTCAGCGGGCGGCGGCCACTGGGAGTACGGCCGTGCGCTGCCGGAAAGCTGGAAAATACGCTATCGGGACCTTACCTTTATCGTCCGCCCCACCGGTTTCAAGCATACCGGCCTTTTCCCGGAACAGGCGGTGAATTGGGACTGGATGCGGGGCATCGTGGAAAAGAGCGGCAAGCCTTTTAGGGTGCTCAATCTCTTCGCCTACACCGGCGGCGCCACGGCGGCCCTTGCGGCCAGCGGCGCGGAGGTGGTTCACGTGGACGCGGCAAAGGGCATGGTGGCCTGGGCAAAGGACAACCTTGCAGCCAGCGGCCTTGCAGGCGCGCCAGTGCGCTTCATCGTGGACGACGTGATGAAGTTCGTATTGCGGGAGCAGCGCCGGGGCAGGACATATCACGGCATACTCATGGATCCCCCCAGCTACGGCCGCGGCCCAAACGGCGAAATGTGGAAGATCGAGGACAACCTTTACCCCCTGGTGGAGGAATGCGTGAAGCTGCTGGACGGCGAAGCCCGCTTCTTCCTTATAAATTCCTATACCACCGGCCTTGCCCCAAGCGTGCTGTCCAACGTGCTGAAGTGCTCCCTGGGCAAGCGTGGCGGAAAGATAGAATCCGACGAGGTGGGCCTGCCCATAACCCGCGGCGGCATGGTGCTGCCCTGCGGCGCTTCCGGCAGGTGGGAAATATGATACCCATATTATACGAAGACAACCACCTTCTGGCGGTAGAAAAGCCGGCCAATATGCCGGTGCAGGGGGACTCCTCCGGAGACGATGACCTTCTGACGCTGCTGAAGGGCTACATAAAGGACAAGTACAATAAGCCCGGCGATGTATATCTCGGGCTTGTTCACCGTTTAGACAGGCCTGTGGGCGGAGTCATGGTATTCGCCCGCACCTCCAAGGCAGCCGCCCGGCTATCCGGCCAGTTCAGCTCCCACGGTGCAATTAAGACCTACCTTGCCGTGGCCGAGGGCAACGCCCCCGGCGGCGAGCTGGAGGGCTTCATATTAAAGGACGAGGCTACCGGTTCCAGTGCCCTTGTGCCGGAAAACACCTGCGGCGCAAAGTCCGCCCGGCTTACCTACGCCCCCATCGCGTACAGAAAGGGCAGGACTCTGGTGCGTGTCAGCCTCCATACCGGCCGGCATCATCAGATACGGGTGCAGCTTGCCGGCGCGGGGTATCCCCTTTGGGGGGACCAGCGCTACAACAGGGACGCCCGCCCGGGGCAGCAGATAGCCCTCTGGGCCTGCTCCCTCGAGATAGAGCACCCCACGCTGCACACCCGCCTCAGGTTCACCTCGACGCCCTCCGGCGGCGTGTGGAAGGACTTTTCAGACATACTCCCCGTAGCGGTACAGGGCATAGGCATAGCGTATATCGACCATAACATAATAGCCGCCGTAAAACCCCAGGGACTGCAGACCGCCGCGGCCGACGGCGAAGGGGATTCCCTGGAGGCCCGGCTCGCCGCCGCCTATGGGGAGGCTTATCCCGCCCACCGCCTGGACGTAAACACCGAAGGGCTGGTGCTCTTCGCCCGTAACCGCAAGGCCCTGTATGGGCTGACAGAAGCCCTGGAGCAGCGCACCATAAGAAAGTTCTACCGCTGTACCGTAAAGGGCTGCCCCGAAAAGAAGGAGGATACGCTCACCGCCTACTGCGTAAAGGACGCGGATAATTCATACATGAGGGTATACGACAGGCCGGTTCAGGGCGGCAGGGACATGGTGACAAAGTACCGCGTCATAAGCCGCAGGGGAGACCGGAGCGTGCTGGAGGTGGAGCTGGTAACGGGCCGTACTCACCAGATACGCGCCCACCTTGCCCATATAGGCTGCCCCATACTTGGCGACGACAAGTACGGCGACCGTGAATTCAACAAGGCAAACAAAAAATACGCCCAGGCCCTCAGGTCGGTGCGCGTAGAGCTGCATTTCCCTGAGGAAAGCTCGCTGAGCTACCTCGAGGGAAAGGTCATAGAGAGCCTTAACTGAAAATTCCTTTGTAAATACAAAAATCCATAGTCTTTTATTTTATATTCGGCACTATCTCCTGCGCCCGCCTTATGAAGGCGGCGGCGGCGGGGGAAGCATCGGAAAGCGAGGGTATGGCTATGCCCAGCCGCCGGTATTGGCAGGGGGCAAGCTCCCGCACCGCAAGGCCCTCGCTCTTGTCCCTCAGTATCATTTCCGGCACCACGGATACACCTATGCCATGCTGTACCATGGAAACTATGGCGTAGTCGTCCATGGAGGTGAATATGACGTTGGCCTTTATGCCGCTCCGCTGAAAAAGCCGTTCTATGTCCGTATCGAAACCCGGCGCGGGCATTATGAAGGGCTCCTTGGCAAGTATCTGCAAGGGTATCCGCGCCTCGGGGGCGAAGCGGTGTTCCTTGTGCATTACCGCCATCAGCCTGTCCTTGGCCAGGGGTATCCAGTCCACGCCCTTGGGCTGTACGCTTGTGAGTATGAAGTCCGTCTCCCCCGTACTCAGCATCTCGGTGAGCTTATCTGTGCCCGCCTCCTGCACGTCTATCTGTATATCCGGGTTGTCCGCGCAGAAGCTGGCGATAACCGAGGGCAGCCACGCCACGGAAAGGCTGTTCAGCGCCCCTATTTTGAGCCTGCCTGTCTGGGCGTTCTTCAGCGACTCCGCACGGCTCAAAAGCGCGTCCATGGCGGCGTCCGCATTGCGCACATGCTCCATAAGCGCCTCCCCCTTCTGGGTGAGCCGTACTCCCTTCTTGCCCCGAATAAGAAGCTGTATCCCCAGCTCGTCCTCAAGGGTCTTTATTATATAGCTTACCCCCGCCTGGGTGAAGCCAAGCTCTTCCCCGGCGGCGGAAAATGTGGCCGTTTCCACGGCTCTTATCAGCACTTTGAGCTTTGACGAATCCATAGATATGCCCATCCACAAGAGATTCTTATATTTACCATTATAACATCTCGTTTTACTTTTAACAATTCATATTATAAGATTTTCTTGTACAAAAAATAATTTACGGAGGAACGCAAATGGCACAGGATATCAACCTGCGTCGCCTGGTCATAAAGTCCTTCCACATCGATACCGTGGAATGGGGCGACCACAACGACGTTACCGCTGACGGCAGGATGACCGTAAGCCGTGAGCTTCTGGATGAGCTCATGGAGGAAAACAAGGATATCATCGAAAAGATAGATATTCAGATCATCAAGCCCGGGGATCACGACCGCTGGACCAACACCATAATGGACATAATCCCCGTCTCCACCAAGGTGCTGGGCATACTGGGCGAGGGTATCACCCACACTCTCACCGGCGTATATTTCATGATGACCGGCGTGGATGTGGACGGCGTACAGACCTACGAGTTCGGCTCCTCCGAGGGCAACCTTAAGGAAAAGCTGTTCCTTGACAAGGCCGGCACCCCCGGCACCAACGACGTGATAATCAGTTTCGACTTTCTCTTCAAGTCCCATCAGGGTCAGGAGCGCGGCGCCTGCACAAGAGCGCATCAGGCCTGCGATAAATTCATGCAGACCTATCGCGATAAGATGAAGAAGTTCAAGGGCGACCTCTGCACCCATCGCAGCACCTATTACGACACTGTTCGCCCCGGTGCAAAGCGGGTGGTCATAATCAAACAGGTAGCAGGCCAGGGCGCCATGTACGATACCCACCTCTTTGGCAAGGAGCCCAGCAGCAGCGAGGGCGGCAAGAGCATAATCGACATGGGCAACATGCCCGTGATAGTCACGCCCAACGAGTACAGGGACGGCATTATCCGTTCCATGCAGTAATACAAGGAGGTAGACAGCTATGGGTATTGGGCCTTCCACAAAAGAAACTTCCCTTCATCATTTCCGCGATCCTCTCCTTGAGGTGGTATCCGCTGACCCCGAGATAGACCTCATGGGCGTAATAATAGTCGGCACACCCGACGCAGACGAGGAAAAGCACCTTGTAGGCACCCGTGCCGCCGTATGGGCGGAGTGCATGCGGGCGGACGGCGCCATAGTCTCCAGCGACGGCTGGGGCAACAGCGACGTGGACTATACCAACACCGTATACCAGCTTGGCATTCGGGGCATACCCGTGACGGGGCTGAACTTCTCCGGCACTATGGCCCAGTTTGTGGTAACCAACGAGTATCTTGACGCAATAGTGGATATATCCAAGAACCCGGAGGGTATAGAGAGCGAAAACGTGGGCGAAAACGCCGTGGACGCGCTGGACGCCCGCAAGGCGCTTGCCATGCTCAAGATAAAAATGCGTAAAAAAGAGCATCAGGGATAAGCGGTATTTCAGGGGAGCGGCCTTGCGCCGCTTCTTTTTTTTGCGCCCGCCCTTACTTTTTAAGGCGGCGTCGCATCCTGCCTTAACTTTCCTTGGTTAATTTATAACTTTAATAACTTTCGTTGACATGCATATACATATTTAATATAATCCCTACTTAGGCAAAGGCACACACATCTAAAATAATTTTATAACGATTTGGAGGAAAAAAATGGCTATCAGGGTTGGCATCAACGGCTTCGGAAGAATAGGACGCACTGTATTCAGGATCATTTCCCAGAACCCGGACAGGTTTGAGCTTTGCGGCATAAACCTCCGCAACCTCAATATGGAATATATGGCATACACAGCCCTGTACGACTCGGTGCATGGCCATTTTCCCGGCACGATTGAGGCCGGCAGCCAGCACCTTATAGTCAACGGCAAGCCGGTCAGGATATTCAGCGAGAGCGACCCTGCCAATATAGAATGGGCCTCCTGCGGCGCAGAATATATCATAGAATCCACCGGCGCCTTCAACACCACCGCCGCCTCCTCCGTCCACATGAAGGGCGGCGCTAAAAAAATCATAATCACCGCCCCCGCAAAGGACGAGGTGACGCCCACCTTCGTTTTCGGCGTGAACCATGAGGAATACGACCCCGAAAGCGCAGTCATCTCCGCCGCTTCCTGCACTACCAACTGCTTAGCGCCCCTTGCCAAGGTAGTGAACGACCGCTTCGGCATAGAACGTGGACTTATGTCCACCATACATTCCGCCACCGCCAAGCAGAAGGCCGTAGACTCCCGGGCAGGCAGCCGTGACCTCCGCACCGGCCGCTCCGTGTTCAACAACATAATCCCCTCCACCACAGGCGCGGCCAAGGCGGTGGGCAAGGCCATACCCGAGCTGAACGGCAAGCTCACCGGCATGTCCTTCCGGGTACCCGTGAACGACGTATCCGTAGTAGACCTCACGGCAAAGCTGGTGACAAAGACCAACTATGCGGACATAATGGATGCCCTCGAGGAGGCGGCCCGCGGCTATATGAAGGGCGTGCTCACCTGTCTCGACGCGGACGTGGTATCCTCCGACCTTCGGGGCGATCCCCACACCTGTATAGTCGACAAGCGGGCCGGCATAATGCTGGGGGATGACTTCGTCAAGCTCATCGCCTGGTACGACAACGAATGGGGCTACAGCTCCAAGGTGTTGGATATGGTCGAATACGTTGCGGATAAGTAAATGCGCATACAAAAAAGCGGCAGTGCGCCGCTTTTTTTAATACCACCGCCTAAAGCTCTGAGAGCGCATGCCTGAGTCTCTTGCCTCCTGAGGGGCTATCCGCGGGCTTCCCGCCTTCCTCAAAGCGGCCCATGAATACCGCGAAGGTAACGGTAGCCGCTATGCAACAGATTATATCCGCTGCGGGGGTAGCCCAGACTATGCCGTATACCGGGAACACGCCCTTGAGTATGAACATAAGGGGTATATCCAGTATGCCCTTCCTGAGCAACGCCAGCACCAGCGAATGCATGCCGTGGCCGGTGGCCTGGAAGAAGGATATGAAGGCGTAGGCGCAGGCGGAGAAGGGCGCGCCTATGCAGAGTATGCGGAGGAATTTCATGCCGTAGGCCATGGACTCGCCTCCCCTGATAAATACGCTTATGAGCTCATGGGCAAAGCAGAGGTTGATTGCGGTGCAAAGCCCGGCCAGACATGCGGATATGGCAGTGGAGGTGAGCACCGCGGAGCGCATACGCTTGTAGTCGCCTGTCGCGTAGTTGTAGGCTATCAGGGGAAGCACGCCCTGGGCCATGCCGCGCACCATGCAGTGAGCCAGCATGTTCACCTTTTTGGCCACGCCTATGCCGGCCTGAGCAGCGGTGCCGGAGAGCGCCATCAGGTTATCCAGCACGCCGTAGGAGATGTTCTCGCACAGCGTCATAAGGCAGGCAGGTATGCCGGTGCTCAAAACGTCCGAAGGAATGGCAGCCGCCAACATTGCCCTGCGGGGGGCAAAGTACAGCGCCGTATGGGGCCTGTTTTTGCCTATAACTATAATGAAGTATATTAGCGTCGCCACGTTGGAAAGGGCGGTGGCCAACGCTGCCCCTAAAGTCTCCCGTCCGGCGGGCAGTATCACGAACATGAACAACGGATCCAGGGCGATATTCAGCACGCCGCCTATGGCTATACCCGTGCTGGACTGTAGGGAACGGCCCTCAGAGCGGATAAGGTGGGCAAGCAGCGTGTTCATGGAGGTCACGACGCCTCCCGCCACCACCGTGCAGAGCAGGTACTCAACTGCGTGGCGGTGTACCTGAGAGTCGGAGCCCCCCAGAAGGTTTACGAAGGTATCCCTAAAAAGATACGCGCCGATGGAATATACTGCCGCAGCTATAAGGCAGCCCCAGAAAGCGAAGCTTGCGGTGTTCCTTGCCCGGTCCACGCTTTTGTTGCCCAATGCCCGGGCAATCACGCTTGCGCCGCCTACGCCGAAGAGATTGGCTATAGCGGAAAGGAACATGAAGGCGGGCATACATACCGTCACGGCAGTAATCATGGCGTCGCTGCCGGTGAGGCCAACGAAAAAGGTATCCGCCATGTTGTATATCACAAGTATTATCTGGCCCATTACCGCAGGCATGGCAAGGGAAAGTATGGCCTCTGCCATTGGCGCCTCTTCAAAAAGATGCTTTTCTCTCCTAAGACCGTTCATGCTGCTCTCCTTCTATATCAGGGAAAAACCCTCAAAACCGAATTTGTTTTTACTTCAGGTCCATGACCGGCACTTAATGCACCTCCTTGCCATGGAATGATATATATGATATGCTTTTATAAACTAAAATCAAATTATACTAATTTTGAGTACGATAAATTTAATTTATGCAGTAGAGAGGTAAAGTAATGCTAAGCGTAAAAATGGAGACGCTGCTGTGCGTCGCAGAGCATAAAAATTTCACCAGAGCGGCGGAGGAGCTGTCCCTTACCCAGCCCGCCGTCAGCCATCATATAAAAGAGCTGGAGCAGGAGCTGGGTGTGCCCCTGTTTATACGCGGAAAGGGCGGGCTAAAGCTTACGGATCAGGGCGAAATAGCCGTCCGCTACGCCAGGCGCATTAAGGCGCTGGACGGCAAGCTGAGGTCTGAGCTTGCCAATTTCGAAAAAAACATAACCAACCTTAAAATCGGGCTTACGCACACCGCGGAAAGTAACCTTACCACCGAGGCGTTGGCAAAGTGCGCAGCCCAAAACCCCGGCCTGAGCATAACAATAGCTACTGATACGATAAAAAATCTTTATGATATGCTGGGGAACTACGAGTTGGACCTGGCCATAGTGGAGGGCATGCCGGTGGGGTCGGGCTTCTCCTCGCTCATGCTTGACACGGACTATCTGGTATGCGCCATGTCCGTGAATAACCCTCTGAGCAGGCGGGCGATGGTAACGCTGAACGAGCTTAAAGGAGAGCAGATGATACTGAGACTGCCCACCTCCGCCACGCGGCAGCTTTTTGAATCCACGCTGGAGAGCATAGGCGATTCCATCAGGAACTTCAACGTGACAATAGAGGTAGATAACATCGCTACCATAAAGGATCTTATACGAAAGGATCTGGGCGTATCCATACTGCCCAAGAGCGCCTGTATGGATGAACTGCGCAAGGGCAAGATAGCGGCGCTGCCCATAGAAAACCTGAGCATGGCACGGGAGACCCGCATAGTGTACAACCGGGACTTCGGCCACCCGGAGATACTTCAGGAAATAACCAAGACCTATCAGGAAGTGGCAAGGATGTACAGATAAGCGGCAGGCAATCGCAAAAAGGCCCCGCAAAACGCGGGGCCTTCTTATATGCTGTTACCTGACTATGTTGACTACGCTGCCTTCTACCCCCGCGCGCTTTGCGGCGGCAAGGGCTAACGCATCGTCCCCCACCCGGGAGGGCCAATGGGCATCGCTGCCTATTATAAACTCTGCGCCTATATCGGCAGCCTGTCTTAGCTCCTCGTCGCTCATGGTCACACGGGCGGCGTTTATCTCGAGCTTTATTCCCAGCTCCTTCGCCCCCCTGGCGAGAGTGGGTATGTCGCATTTTACATACAGCCCCGGGTGGGCGAATATGTCTATTTTATACTTTTCACCTGCTGCAAGCAGCGCCTCGGCGGTCTTCACTGGATCCGGTCCGCCTAGGTGCAGAGACTCAAGGCTGCGGGCAAAGCCGAAGCCGTCGCTGGGCCTGCCCCCCTTGTGGAAGGCCAGAAGCCGCACGTCAAACACGTCGAGAAGATCCTTTGGCATGTCTGTAAGGCCGTATCCCACAAGGTTGCTCTCAATGCCGAAAAGCACCTCTATCTTATCGGAATACTTTTCCTTCAGCCTGTCCATTTCCCGGCGGAGGCCGTCAAGCCTTCTGCCCCTTACGCCGAAGAACATATGCCCCGGGCCGTGCTCGCTTACCGCCACGGACTTTAGCCCGCAAGAAATAGCGGCAAGGACATTCTCCTCGGGAGTTCCCTTGCCGTGGCTGTATAAGGTATGTGTATGCAGGTCTTTTGTCAGCATATACTGCTTGCTTAATCCTGCTGGGGCGCGGTCTTGCGGGCCATAAGCACTATCAGGGACCCGAAGAGGGTGAGTATGGTGAGATTGCTCTCCCTGCCGGTTATGCTCTTCATGTCATCAACGCCGCTGGTGCAGAAGAAGGCATCTGCGATATTGGCTGCGGGGGAGTTGATATAGTTGCTTACGAAGGCGGTATAGGTGCCGCAGGCCTTGGCGGCCTTGAGGGCATCAAGCAGCAGCTTTGTGCGGCCGCTCCGGGAAATGCCTATGAACACATCGTCCACAGTAAAGCGGGCGGACAGCACATCCATCACCATGGAATCGGATACCGCTGTGGCGTCGTAGCCCATGTAGTTTAACTGGTAGGCAATGTCCCTCGCAAGGAACTCGCTGCTGGCGGTGCCGAATACGAATATGCGCTTTGCCCTTACGGCCTTTTCGGCAAGGGTGGAAAGCTTGTTCTTGGGCAATGCCTTGAGTGTGTCTTCCATGGCGCGCATGGAGGCAAGAAACATTTTTTCGATAACAGCCTCATCGTTATCTGTTGGACGAATCGGATCGCTCTTGAGGGACTCGATGGAGGAGGAGCCGCTGGCAAGGGCAACACGGAAATCCAAAAAACCATTGTAGCCCAGCTTGCGGGCAAGACGCGTAACTGACGGGACGGATACGCCGGCGGCCTCGGCTATTTCATTTATCACCATGAGCGAGGCGCGCGCCGGGTTTTCCAAAATGAAATCAGCAACTTTGCGTTCTGCCGTGGGCAGTGTAGAGTAGGCGGACCTGATTTTCATTTTCGCGGGCATAAATTTTTACTCTCCTTTATGCATTCCTGCATATATCTTTAATATTAAGATATTATTACCAAATTACAGAAAATGCAACACTTTATCGTGTTTTTTTATAAATATTATATTTTATTATGTCTGGCGGCTTCTGTATATTATGCGTTTAGTACGCGAGGGCCTTTATTCTTTATAAAATAGTCAAATATTTATCATAATTGTTTTTCTTCAGTCATTTCACACCGTACAGCAGAGCATTTTTACCGCCTTCCTTGACACTCTCATGCCTCGCTTGTATAATCATAATGTATACATGCGGATACCATATTTTCGGGGTTCTCCCGGGCCGTCCACAGGGTATACGGCATTCCTTTTTATCTAACATAACAACTATATCAGGAGGTCACATCACAATGGCAAAAACCATGACTATCGATGGTAATACCGCTGCTGCGCACGTTGCTTATGCGTTTAGCGACGTAGCTGCGATATACCCCATCACCCCTTCCTCCCCCATGGCGGAAGTGGCAGACGATTGGGCAGCAAACGGCCGCGTTAACCTTTTTGGCCAGAAGGTTAAAATAGCCGAGATGCAGTCCGAGGCCGGTGCGGCCGGTGCGGTTCACGGCTCCCTCAAGGCAGGCGCCCTGACCACCACCTTCACCGCTTCCCAGGGCCTGCTGCTCATGATCCCCAACATGTACAAGATCGCCGGCGAGCAGCTTCCCGCTGTATTCCACGTATCCGCCCGTGCCCTCGCGTACCATGCCCTTTCCATCTTTGGCGACCACAGCGATGTTATGGGCTGCCGCCAGACCGGCTTCGCAATGCTTGCCTCCGCTTCCGTACAGGAAGTTATGGATCTGGCGCTTGTGACCCATCTGTCCGCCATCAAGTCCAGCATACCCTTCGTACACTTCTTCGACGGCTTCCGCACCTCCCACGAAGTCCAGAAGGTAGAGCTCATCGACTATGAGGATATGGATAAGCTGCTGGATAGGGACGCCGTAAAGCGCTTCCGCGACCGCGCCCTCAATCCCGAGCATCCCCATCTTGCCGGCTCCGCCCAGAACCCCGATATCTACTTCCAGGGCCGCGAGGCTGCCAACAAGCTGTATCTCGACCTGCCCGACATCGTACAGGATTATATGGACAAGGTTGGCGAGCTCACCGGCCGCAAGTATAACCTCTATGATTACGTGGGCGCACCTGACGCCGAGAACATCATCGTCATAATGGGCAGCGGCGCAGACGTAGTAGAAGAGACCATCAATCACCTGAACGCCAAGGGCGCCAAGCTGGGTCTGCTGAAGGTCCGCCTGTACCGTCCTTTCCCTGCCGACAGGTTCGTAAAGGCTATCCCCGCTTCCGTAAAGAAGATCGCCGTTCTGGACCGCACCAAGGAATCCGGTTCTCTGGGCGAGCCTCTGTATCAGGACGTTGTAAACGCTCTGGTAGAGTGCGGCCGCGCAGACATCAAGGTAGTAGGCGGTCGTTACGGCCTGGGCTCCAAGGAGTTCACCCCCTCCATGGCCAAGGCTGTGTATGACAATCTGGACGGCGAGATGAAGAACCACTTCACCGTGGGCATCACCGACGACGTCACCTTCACCTCCCTGCCCGTCAAGGAGCAGGTCAACGCCGCTCCCGAGGGCACCATTGCCTGCATGTTCTACGGCCTTGGTTCCGACGGTACCGTCGGCGCCAACAAGAACTCCATAAAGATCATAGGCGATCACACCGACATGTACGCACAGGGCTACTTCGCATACGACTCCAAGAAGTCCGGCGGCCTTACCGTATCCCATCTGCGTTTCGGCAAGCAGCCCATTCAGAGCCCCTACCTCATCGATGCGGCTGACTTTATCGCCTGCCATAACTCCTCCTATGTGACCAAGTACGACATGCTTGAGCACATCAAGGATCACGGCATATTCCTCCTCAACTCCCCCTGGACTCTCGCCGAGATGGAGCATGAGCTCCCCGCTTCCATGAAGAACATCATCGCCCGGAAGCATGTTAAGTTCTACAACATGGACGGCGTGAAGATCGCCCGCAGCGTTGGCATGGGCAACCGCATCAACACCGTTATGCAGGCCGCCTTCTTCGTGCTTGCCAACGTAATCCCCGCGGATCAGGCCATCGACTACATGAAGGCCGCCGCCAAGAAGTCCTACGCCAAGAAGGGCGACGAAGTGGTTCAGAAGAACTATGCCGCCATCGATGCCGGCGCCACCGGCTTCGAAGAGGTCAAGTATCCCGAGTCCTGGGCTACCACCACCGAAGGCAAGGTAGTTGAGGACGTTACCGACGATCCTTACTTCAAGGAATTCATCAAACCCGTACTGGCTCAGAACGGCGACAAGCTGCCCGTTTCCAAGCTGGCTCCCGACGGCTGCGTACCCACCGCCACCACCAAGTATGAGAAGCGCGGTATCGCCGTTGAAGTGCCCGTATGGAACGCCGAGGCCTGCGCACAGTGCAACCAGTGCGCCATGGTTTGCCCCCATGCCTGCATACGTCCCTTCCTCATCAAGGACGGCACCGAGGTTCCCTTTGAGACCAAGGCAGCTACCGGCAAGGAATTCGCAGGCTATAAGTTCCGCATGCAGGTAAGCCCCCTGGATTGCTCCGGCTGCGGCAACTGCGCGGATATATGCCCCGCAAAGGCAAAGGGCGCCCTCACCATGACCTCCCTCGCTTCCTGCGAAGAGGCTGAGAACGCCAACTGGAACTTCTGCCTCGAGCTTCCCGATCCCGATGTGGAGTTCAACCACAACACAGTAAAGAACAGCCAGTTCCTCCAGCCTCTGTTCGAGTTCTCCGGCGCCTGCGCAGGCTGCGGCGAGACCCCCTACATCAAGCTGGTGACCCAGCTCTACGGTGACAGGATGATGATCGCCAACGCCACCGGCTGCTCCTCCATCTACGGCGGCTCCGCACCTACCGTGCCTTACTCCGTAAACAAGAAGGGCTTTGGCCCTGCATGGGCAAACAGCCTGTTCGAGGACAACGCCGAGTTTGGCTTCGGTATGAACCTGGCCACCACTCAGCGCCGCGCAAAGCTTGCCGACACCGTTGAGAAGCTGATCGCCGTCGAGTACTGCGATGCCAACCTCAAGGCCGCAGGCAAGGAATGGCTGGACAACATGGACGACGCCGAGGGCTCCCGCAAGGCTGCAGATAAGCTCATCGCAGAGCTCAACGCCAGCGTTGACCCCGACCTCACCGGCACCCCCTATGAGAAGGAATGGCTTGCCAACGGCAAGAAGTGCGTATGCGAGGCCTGCACTCTGGGCCGCGAAGTTCTGGCCAATAAGGACCTGCTGGTAAAGAAGAGCCAGTGGATCTTCGGCGGCGACGGCTGGGCATACGACATCGGCTACGGCGGACTGGATCACGTGCTCGCACAGGATCAGGACGTCAACGTACTGGTTCTGGATACCGAGGTATACTCCAATACCGGCGGCCAGGCCTCCAAGGCTACTCCTACCGGCCCCATCGCCAAGTTCGCGGCTGCCGGCAAGCGTACCGGTAAGAAGGATCTGGGCATGATGGCCATGAGCTACGGCTATGTATACGTGGCAAAGGTCTGCATGGGCGCCGATAAGAACCAGCTTATGAAGGCTATCACCGAGGCCGAGGCCTATAAGGGACCCTCCCTCATAATCGCCTACGCACCCTGCATCAACCATGGTATCAACATGGGCAAGAGCCAGGAAGAAGCCAAGAAGGCCGTGGAAGCCGGTTATTGGCCTCTGTACAGGTACAATCCCGATCTCGCGAAGGAAGGCAAGAACCCCTTCATCCTGGACAGCAAGCCCGCAAAGACCGATTACAAGGACTTCATCATGGGCGAAGTACGTTACGCTTCCCTCAAGAAGCTCTTCCCCGCCGTCGCTGACCAGCTCTTCGACCAGGCCGAGAAGGAAGCCGAGAACAAGTATGAGTACTATAAGAAGCTGAGCGAGCTGGACTAATCTCCCGCTGAACAGCATAAAGCCCCCGGAAAACCGGGGGCTTTAGAGTGTCAAAAAAGTGGCGTTCAGCCACTTTTTTGAGTTCGAGAAGAGAATCTCTCTACGTTTTTTGCCCTTATTCCGACTTGACCCTTGTGAAGCACACCGTCCCCGCCTTCACTGGTATCTTTTACACCTGCCAGCCGCAGGACGGCAGCTCATCGTATTTTCCCGCTCCTTTCTCCTTATATGCCGTATATCTTCAGCAGCGTATCGGCGTGCTCCAGAGCTTTTCTGTTTTTTCCGTCATGCGTCCTCCCTCGCCATTATCTTATCCAGCATGCCGCCATCCAGCTGGTTCACCGTTTGGAACTTTCCGCCGTAAAATACCGCCCAGTTGTTGAATACGCAGGGCAGCGCTTTTGCCTGCTCAAGCGTCGCCACCTGAACGAAGGAGGCGGGTATCGCCTTTTCTTCGCAATGCTCCTTCAGCGTTTCTACCCTCTGGAGGATATAAGGACACTGCATATCGTAATATACCATCAGTTGACAAGAGCACACAAGCCCTAAAGGCCTGTTTTGGGGTGCTCCTGCGTTCTCGTCGCTTGTATTACATCCAGTAGTACTGCGCTCCTCGGCCTTGGATCGCCCTCAAAACAAGCTCTTTAGGGTCTTTGAGTTTTAGAAGCCAAAAAGTATGGCAGAACAAGGAGGACGAGTGCGGAAATACTGGTTGTATTTCAAATGAGGACGACGCAGTTATGCCGTGCTGTTTGGCTCCTAAAACCTTGTATGTCCTTGTCAACTGATGGTACCGTCAGCTCTTTGTTCTCTATGGCCTGCTTTTTGGCATTTGGGGCGAAGCGCGGCAGCGTTCCATCAAAGGACAGCGCAAGGAGCTTATACCCGTCCTTGGTGCTGTCCACCTCTTCAAAGCCGTACTTCATGGCAAAAGCCTGATCCGACAGCCAGGCCTTCTGTTTCTCCGCCCCCAGCATACATACGCCGGACTTGCCCCTTTCCTTCGCGTCATTCAGGCAGTATTCCATAAGCTGCCGGCCGTAGCCGTGCCCCTTGTGCTCGTCCATAATGTTTTCAGGCGTAAGGTTCATGAATCCATGCTCCATTTTTCTTTTTCCTTTCGTTTATTTGCCCATCACGCCCTGCGCCGCCTTCCGGTAGCTGCTTGGCGTCATCACCATGAAGCGCAGGAAGTTTCTCGTAAAGGACTTTACGGTGTTGTAGCCCACCTCTATGGCGATAGAGGTGATGGTGGCGGCGGTGGTGGTGAGCAGGCGGCAGGCCTGCTGCACTCGCACATAGTTCAGAAAGCTGTCGAAATTCTTTTCCACAAGGCAGAGCAGCATGCGCTGCAATTCGTCGCGGCTGATGCCAAACTCCTTCGCTACGGATTCCGCCGTCAGTTTTTCGGCATAATTGCGGTATATGCTGCACACTATATCGTAAGCCCTGCGGGTCTCCCGTATGCCGCACTGCTCGGATATCAGCTGGTAGGTTTTGCGGTATTCCCCCGCCTTGGTCCCCATTCTGGCGGCAAACACCTTGGACATGTGGGAGGCGTCCACATAGCCCAGTATGCCGGCTATCTCCTCAAGGGTGAAGTCCGTATAGAGCAGGAAGTTCATGGTGCGGGTGACCCGCATCTCGGCCAGCAGGTCAAAGAAGGACAGGCCGCTCACCTCCCTTATGTACTTGCGTATTGAGCCCTCGCTCATGTAAAACATGGCGGAAAGCTCCGTTATGGTCAGCTTTTCGTTCAAATGGGTATAAATATAGCGCAGCAGCGCCGCCTCGCTCCTGCCCCCCGCCGCTGCGGAAGCCCTGCCCTCCTTCCCCTGTCCCTGACGGCAGAAGAGTATCATAAGCTCTATTATAAGGCTTATGGCATAGGCAGACGAGTGGCCGCCGTCGCTGCCCTCCGGCTCCGCCTGCAAAAGCCCCACAATGCCGTCTATGCGCTCGGCTCCCCTGCCGCCGCATATAACTACCGGCGCAGCCTCTATTCGGGAAAGAAGCTCTTCGTCGTCCTGAGCTATGCTGCAAAGGGACTTGAGGGCGAGATTCACCGCATCCAGCTGATAACGTATCAGGTAGTAGGTCAGCGGCGCGGATACCTCCGTAACCTCGCTTATCTGCCACGGCATTATGGCCACGAGCGTACCCTCCCTTAGGCGGTATCCCCTTCCCTGAAGCAGCAGCGTACCTTCCCCCTTGCTCACGTATAAAAAGCGGGCTCCCTGATGTATCAGGGGCTGGGTGGGTGCGGCTATCACCTCCCGCGCCACAGAAAAAAGCCTGCGTGGGTCTATCTCCGAGCAGTGGCCCGGCTGTATCTGTACGGTACCTTTCACGGCAAAAGCTCCCTTCAAAGCAGTATAGGACAAATTTACGATCTTATATTGTATTTTACCGCAGCGGCATTTCCATGGCAAGGCTCAGTTGCCGTGGGGTTTTTGCCTTATATGGCTGTATTTTAGGGCGTAAAATACCTTTGCCCCTAATTCATTTGTCCTGCGGCAGGGGCGAAAAAATGATAAAATTTAACTGACAGTCAAGCAAAAGGAGAAAAGCCAATGCCTATACATGTTACCAGCGAAACGGGCCCATTGAAAAAGGTCCTGCTGCACAGGCCGGGGCTGGAGCTTGAGCACCTGACCCCCACCAGCCTCGAGCAGCTTTTGTTCGACGACATACCCTATCTCGCCGCGGCCCGGCGGGAGCACGACGCCTTCGCCCAAGCCCTTGCGGACAACGGCGTGGAGGTGGTCTACCTCGAAAAGCTCATGGCTGAGACCATATCCAATCGGCCGGAACTGCGCAAGGCCTTTATAGGCGAGTTCATATCCCTTGGAGGCCCCCTGGCCGAAAGCTGCCACGAGCCGCTTTTCAGATACCTTTCAAATATACAGGACGATCTTGAGCTGATAGAAAAGACAATGGCCGGCGTGCTCATGTCAGAGCTTTCCCTGAAGGGCAAAAGCCCCCTTACCGACCTTGTGCGCCGGGAGGGACGCTTCGCGCTGGAGCCCATACCCAACCTTTACTTCACCCGGGATCCCTTCGCCTCCATAGGCACAGGCGTAAGCCTTAATAAGATGTACTCCGAGACCCGCCGGCGGGAGACCATATACGCCCGCTACATATTGGGCTATCATCCGGATTTCGCCGGGCAGGTCCCCCTCTACTACACCCCGGATATGCCCTTCTGCATAGAGGGAGGCGACGTGCTGAACCTTTCGGAATCCGTCCTTGCGGTGGGTCTTTCCCAGCGCACCAGCCCCGAGGCGGTGGAGCTCCTCTCCGCAAATATGTTCAGCGACCCCCTTTGCAGGATACGCACGGTGCTTGCACTGGATATACCCGACATACGCGCCTTCATGCACCTTGATACGGTGCTCACTCAGGTGGATACCGGCAAATTCGTGATGCACCCCGGCATACGGGAAACGCTGCGCATATACGAAATAACCCCGGGCAACGGCCCCAAGGCCATAAGGGCCCGGGAGCTTACCCGGCCTCTGGAGGATATATTCAGGGAGAAGCTGGAGCTGGACAGCGTGTCCCTCATACGCTGCGGCGGCAAGGATCCCATAGCCTCCGAGCGGGAGCAGTGGAACGACGCTTCCAACACTCTCTGCATTTCCCCCGGCGTGGTAGCGGCCTACGACCGCAACATCATAACCAACAAAATACTGAGAGACAACGGCATAACCGTGCTGGAAATGCCCAGCTCGGAGCTTTCCCGGGGGCGGGGCGGCCCCAGGTGCATGAGCATGCCCCTCTGGCGCGATTAAAAAGAAATCATCATATAAATAAACTTAAAAGGAGGCCACAATCATGGCAGTAAATCTTCGCGGCAAAAGCTACCTCAAGCTATTGGACTTCACCTCTGCCGAAATACGCTATCTTCTGGACCTTTCAAAGGACTTCAAGAGCATGAAGCGGGCAGGGGTACAGCATAAGTATCTGGACGGCAAGAACATAGTGCTCCTCTTTGAAAAGACCTCCACCCGCACCCGCTGCTCCTTCGAGGTGGCGGGGCGCGACCTGGGCATGGGCGTGACCTATCTCGACCCCGGCTCCTCCCAGATGGGCAAAAAGGAGAGCATACCCGACACGGCGCGGGTGCTGGGCAGGATGTACGACGGCATAGAGTACCGGGGTTACAGCCAGCAGCTTGTCGAGGAGCTTGCCAAATACTCCGGAGTTCCTGTATGGAACGGCCTGACGGATCAGTTCCACCCCACCCAGATGCTTGCGGACCTGCTCACCATCGAGGAAAAGCTGGGCCGCCTAAAGGGCGTAAACTTCACCTACATGGGAGACGCCCGCAACAACATGGGCAATTCCCTCATGGTGGCCTGCGCCAAGATGGGCCTTAACTTCACCGCCTGCGCGCCAAAGGCGCTGTTCCCCGCCCAGGAGCTGGTGGATACCTGCCGTGCCATCGCGGCGGAAAACGGCTGCACCGTCACCCTCACCGAGGACGTAAAGGAGGGCACCGCCAACGCCGACGTTATCTACACCGACATATGGGTATCCATGGGCGAGCCGGATGGAGTATGGGCAGAGCGAATAAGCCTGCTTACCCCCTATCAGGTAAACGCCGCCGCCATGAAAAACGCCAGGGATACCGCCATATTCATGCACTGTCTCCCCTCCTTCCACGATACCAGAACCACCATAGGGGCGGAGATAGCCCAAAAGTTCGGCATATCCGAGATGGAGGTCACGGACGAGGTATTCGAGGGCAGGCAGAGCGTGGTGTTTGACGAGGCGGAAAACCGCATGCACACCATAAAGGCTGTGATGTACGCCACATTGTGCTGATAAGGAGGAAACCACATGTCCTTTGAAATGCCCCGGTACAAGGCCCCGGATTTCGGCCTTGATATATTCAGAAACGCCCCCGACGCTGCCATGGCCCCTGCGGAGCGGGACGGCATTGTGCCGGAGGGCTACCACAGCACCTCCATGTTCCCGGAATACTTTAAAATAAATGGCCGGTGGCTGCTTGCCGGGGAGAGCCGAATGGACTCCTGCGTGGTATACAGGCCGGAGTCAAACCGCCTGGACGTGGTGGAGGCCCGCAACATAAAAAAGGGCGACCTGATTCTGCTTGGCCGCACAGAGCATGGGGAGGACGGCATATTCGTACACGCCAACGGCTTCGCGGGCGGTGAGGACGCCCTTGAGGACGCCTTTGTGTTTCGTCAGGGCCGCAGCCGCGAAACCTCATATTCGAGGGATTACGACCAGCTCACCGAGCTTTTGAAATACGAAAAGCAGCACGGCAAGGTAGTCTGGGTGATGGGCCCCGCCTTCGCCTTCGACCGTGACGCCCGGCGGGCCATGCAGGCCATAGTGGAAAACGGCTACGTTCACGGCCTCATGGCGGGCAACGCCCTGGCTACCCACGACCTTGAGGGGGCTTACCTGCACACCGCCCTCGGTCAGGACATATACACCCAGAAATCCATGCCAAACGGCCACTACAACCATCTGGACGTGCTTAACCTGGTGCGCCGCTCAGGCTCCATACCCGCATTTGTGGAGGAGCATAAGCTGGACAATGGCATAATGGTGAGCTGCGTAAGGAATAACGTCCCCTTCGTGCTGGCAGGCTCCATTCGCGACGACGGCCCCCTTCCCGAGGTGATAGGCGACGTATATCAGGCCGCCAACACAATGCGGGACATGGTGCGCGACGCTACCACCGTCATATGCCTTGCCACCATGCTGCACACCATCGCCACTGGCAACATGACCCCCTCATTCCGGGTACAGAAGGACGGCAGCATACGCCCCGTGTACTTCTACGCCGTTGACTCTGACGAATTCGTGGTGAATAAGCTTCTGGACCGTGGCAGCCTGAGCGCCACCACCATCGTGGCCAACGTACACGATTTCATCACCCGATTAGCCCGCGGCCTCGGGGTGATGTGATACGCACTTGAATTTTGCGTACACATAAAAAACCGATCCTCCGTATGCCATCAGCCATACGGAGGATCTTTAGCGTTTGAATGTGAAAAAATTGCCTGATGTCAAATAAAGGCTGTGCAGATGCGCGTCATTTCCAGTGCTTCAGCCGGGAAAGATATGAATCGAATTGAACGCGCCTGTCCTCCTCCTGCAAATTGTCCGGGTTGGGCATATTGGCCACGAGGTAATCGAGCAGAGCCTCCTTCGATTTATACGCGAATTGGCCCTCCGCATAGCACCATTTACAATAATCCTCGTTGAAGTCGCCATCGGGCTCCTTGCTTATAACAGAATCCTCAAGGGGCATACCGCAGCATTGGCAGATCAGCTTTCGCGGAGAGCCCAGGAGAGTGTTGATCGATACGTCGAACAGCTTGGACAGCAGCTTTAACGTCTCGGTATTCGGTACGGTCTCTCCATTTTCCCAGCGCGATACGGCCTGGCGTGTAACGCATATCCTTTCTGCAAGTTCATCTTGAGATAATCCTCTGTTTGTTCGCAGTTCAAAAATTATATTTTTTGTTTCCATGCAGATCGCCTCCTTCACCCTCATTTTATCAGCATATGCCCCATTTGCCAAGCAACCCGCTGTTGCTGCCGGCAGCCGCTGATTTGCCCCGCGCTTCTATATCCGCCCTTTTATTACGCCCCGAAACCGAATGTGTTTATCAGCAGCAGCCACGCAAGGCCGTAATAGGCCACCACTGCGGTAAGGTCGTTCAGAGTTGTTATCAGCGGGCCGGAGGCCACGGCGGGATCCACACCCAGTTTTTTGAAGAGCAGAGGCACGCAGGTCCCCACTATGCTGGATACCGCCATCGCAAGCAGCAGCGCCACGCCTATGCAGCCTGATATGCCGAAGGCGAAGGCCGCCGTCTTGGCCTTGAAGAGCATTATGTACAGCCCTACCACTACGCATGAGGCCGCCCCGAGTATCAGTCCGTTTAACAGGCCTATGCGGCCCTCCTTGCACACCAGCTCCAGCTTCTGCCTGCCTGTCAGCGTTTCATCCATAAGTACGCGGATAGTAACCGCAAGGGACTGAGTGCCCACGTTGCCCGCCATATCCAGTATGAGGGACTGGAAGCTGACTATTATGGTAAGCTGCGCCATTATGCCCTCAAACAGGCCTACCACGCCGGATACCACCATGCCCAGCACCATCAATATGAGCAGCCAAGGCAGACGCTTCCTTATGCTCTGTATCGTAGGCTCGTTCAGGTCCTCCTCGGCTGTCAAGCCGCCCAGCTTTGCATAATCGTCGCCCAGCTCTTCATCTACTACCTGAACGATGCTCTGGGAGGTGACTACGCCCAGCAGCCTGTTGTCGCTGCTAAGCACTGGTATGGAGTCCTCGGAATAGTCCTTTATGCGCTCCAGGCAATCCTCTATCTGCTCCCTTGCGTAAAGGTAAGGGTAGGACGTAGCTATGATATCCTCAAGGTTGCTGTTTTCCCGGGAAATAATCAGGTCCTTCAGATCTATGGCCCCGTAGTACGCGTCCTTTTCGGTAACGTATATGGTCGAGATGTTGTCATTTTCAGCCGCCTGGCTGATAAGGTCCGCCATGGCGCCCTTTATGGTGCTGCCGCGCTGTATGACGATATAGTTGGTGGTCATTATGCTGCCCACCTCGTCCTCGTCGAATGCGTCCACCATAGCTATGTCACGGCGGCTGCCCTCATCCATAAGGTCTATGAGCATCTCGCGCTGCTCACGCGGCATTTCCCTGAGGCAGGCTATCGCCTTGTCAGGATCCATGCAGGAAAGTATGTCCACCTTCTTGCGTATGTTCAGCTCGTCTATGTAAACATAGGGATGGTCGACGAATTCAAACACGCCGGAAAGCTCGTCGCTGTCCAGTATGCCGTAAAGCTTCTTGCGCTCGGCCGGGGTAAGCTCCTCCAGCACCTCCGCTATATCCCTCTGATGGTAGTCCGAAAGCCTGTCCTTCAGTGCGCGGGGAGAGATGCCGCTTCTTATTATCTTTGCCAGCTCCTCCGAATAGTTGCGGAGTACCGGCTGTTCTTCCGGTAAATTTCTGATGCTGTCCATTATCCACACCTCCGATTTTATTCAAGCGAAAACACGGCGCACGCAAAAAGCGCTCGCCAAGGGACAATATTAGTCTGCTGTTGCTTAAAGAAGTATGGCTAAGGCTGAATGATTATGTGATATGCTTATGCCGCTACGCTGCGGGTGCGAGCCATGAACCGGCACAAGTGAACGCCTTCAGCCGAAGCCTGTTTTCCCGTGCAACTGCAACTGTCGTCCATGAGCTCACCTCCGTTTAATAGCATTCTTAGATGGATTATAGCATAGCGGGCCTTCCCGCGCAAATAAAAAAGCGGGAAAATTCCCGCTTTTTTAATGCTTTTTTCTATTCCTTTGCACCCAGGCCCAGCGCGTCCGCCTCGGTCCTCATACCCTTTATAGTAAGCTCCATAAGCTCTTCAAGGGGCATATCCAGAGTCTCCGCGCCCTGCTTTATGATTTCCCGGTTGCACTTGGCGGCAAACTTCTTATCCTTGAACTTCTTCTTAAGGCTGCTGACCTCCAGATCCGTTATACCGGTAGGCCGCATGAGGGCGCAGGCCATGACTATGCCGGTGAGCTCGTCCACTGCAAACAGGCTCTTTTCGAGGTTAGTCTCGGGCTTTACTTCCTCTGTGCAAAGTCCATAGCCGTGGGAGATTATGGCTCTTATGTCCTCCTCTTCTACCCCCTCCGGGGCGAGCAGCTCACGGACGTGCTTGCAGTGCTCCTCCGGAAACTTCTCGTAGTCCACGTCGTGAAGGTAGCCTATGGCCCTCCAGTATTCGGGATCTTCTCCGAAGTGCTCCGCCATTGCGCCCATGGCCGAGCTGACGGCCAGCGCATGGGTAAACAGGTGCTCCTCCGTGGTGTGCTTTTTAAGTATCTCCTCCGCCCTTTCAAGCGTCAGCTTCATATAATAAGCATCTCCTTTTTAGCCAAAGAATGTCTGTATCTGCGCGTAAAGCACTATCACCATTATAACAGGAACGATGTACTTAAAGCAAATATTGTAGAACCCTTCCGCCCGGTATACATGGCCGGAGCAGGCGACCTCCTCCTTTACCATCCTGTTCCCGAACACCCAGCCTATGATTATGCTCATGGCGAGGGAGCCCAAGGGCATGAGTATGCCCTCCGCGATCATGTCGTAAAAGTCCAGCCAATCCGCCGTGGCGCCCACCGTGGGCAGGCCGAAGGTTATGGCGGGGTTGTCGATGAGGGCGCCGCCCGCTACGTTAGTGCCGAGTCCGTCCAGCGCCGTAGGCAATCCGACTATGAAAATGACTGCCGCCATTATTACGGTTATGCTCTTGCGGTTGACCTTCTTGCCCTTTTCAAGCTTCTTGTCTATGATATACGCGGTGTTCACCTCAAGCAGAGATATGGAAGAGGTTATGGCCGCTATAAATACGAGAGTATAGAACAGGAAGCCCATGAGGTTGCCTATGAAGCCGCCCATGCCGTCCATGAATACCGTCTGGAGGGTATTGAAGAGCAGGCCGGGGCCCTGACCGTAGTCCATGCCGAAGGCGGAGCAGGCGGGCATTACCGCCATACCGGCCATTATGGCCACTATTGTATCCGCCACGGGGATTATTATGGTGTTGGTATTAAGATCCTCGCTTTTGGAGAGATAGGAGCCGTAGGTTATCATTGCGCCCATGCCGAGGGACAGTGAGAAGAACATCTGGCCCGCCGCGGACTTGAGCACATCGAAGAAGGACTTGAGGCTGTCAAAAACCGAGAAGTCCGGCACGAACATGAACTTATAGCCCTCCATAGCGCCGGGCTGGCAGGCGACGTATACTATGACCGTCACCAGCATTACGGCAAGAGCGGGCATCGCCACCTTTGAGAACTTCTCTATGCCGCCGGATATGCCGCCCATAACTATCACTATATTGAGCAGCATGAACAGTGCGTAAAAGCCCACCATGCCGGGCATATTGGCTATCCATGAGCCGAAGAAGCCCTCCGCCGCAAAGCCCGTGCCGCCGAAAAGATTCACCAGGAAGCCCAGCATGTAGCGCATTACCATGCCGCCCAGCACGCTGTAAAAGCCCAGAATAAGGAACGCGGAGCCTACGCCCATGTAGCCCACCCATGGGAGCTTTTTGTTCAGCGCCCTGTATGCGCCAACCGCGCCCTTGCCGGTCTTGCGGCCTATTGTCAGCTCTCCCAGCATTACCGCGAAGCCCACGAATACCACCAGTATGACGTATACCAGCAGGAACGCACCGCCGCCGTTTGCACCCATCTTATACGGGAAGCCCCATATATTGCCCAGTCCTACTGCGGAGCCTATGGCAGCCATGAGGAAGCCGAAATTGGAGCTCCATTGTCCCTTGTTGTTTTCCATCTTTTAACTTTTCCCCCTGTTTTTACTTTGCCGCTTTAACATAATAAAAATAAATATATTAAAATAGACTTTTCTACCATACCATACCCCCGCCGCCCCGTCAACATTTATTCACAAATAACTCATATTTTTGCTGTTTTTTGTATAAAATTGTGCAAAGAATAGCAAAAAAGCCGCATTGAGCGGCTTTTCGATTTTGCTTTGTGTATTTTTAAACAATATGCTTTTCGGCGCACAGCTCTTCGCTTCTTCGGGATAATATATTGTCAATCCTCGTTGATGTACACACGGGGTACGCGGGGGGTAATGAGGCAGGTAAGCTCGTAGTTGATAGTGCCTACCACCTTGCCCACTTCCTCGGCGGTCATGCCTGCGCCGCCCCATAGGGTGACTTCGTCGCCGACCTTTACGCTGTCGTCGCCGGTGACGTCTATCATGTGCATATCCATGCATATGCGGCCTACCTGCTTGAACTTCTTGCCGTGTATCATGTCGTAGGAGGCGTTGCTTATACGGCGGGGATGTCCGTCCGCATAGCCCGCTGTTATAACGGCGGTGCGAATGGGCTTGTCGCTGATAAAGGTTCGTCCGTAGCTTATGGATGTGCCGGCGGGCAGATCGCGTACCTGAGCTACCCGGGACTTGAGGGTCAGCACGGGCTTGAGCTCGCCCTTGCGGGGCTCGCTGTCGGGGTACATGCCGTAGAGTATTATGCCCTCGCGAACCATGTCAAGGTGTGCCTCAGGGTGGGCAAGTATCGCCGCAGAATTGCTGGCGTGGCACACCTCCGGGCGCAGCCCCTTTGCTATAAGGGCGTTGAGGACGGTTGTGTAGTTCTTGAACTGCCACGCGGTGTATTCGTCCTCGGAGGGGGTATCCGCCACGGAGAAGTGGGTGAACATGCCCTTGACGGTGATGCCGGGTATATTGTATATGCGCTCGATGGTATCGGCGGCTGCAAGGGCGGCCTCCTCCCCTTGGGCGAATATGCCGGTGCGGCTCATGCCGGTGTCTATCTTTACGTGTACGTTCAGATTCACGCCGGCCTCGGTAGCATACCTGCCGAACTCCAATGCTGTGCGCTCGTCCTGCACGGCCTGGGTGATATCGTATTTGGCAAGGGTTTCAGCATACTTTTCGGGGGTATAGCCCAGTATGAGTATGGGCTTGGTTATGCCGCCCTCGCGAAGCTCTATAGCCTCGGACAGGCAGGCTACCGCGAAGAAGTCTGCTCCCTGCTTTTCCAGGAAAAGGCCGCAGTGTACCGCTCCGTGGCCGTATGCGTTGGCCTTTATGACGCAGAGCACCTTCTTGCCGGTGCGCTTGGCTATTTCAAAGTTGTGCTTCAGTGCCGCCATGTCTATTTCCGCCCAAGTGCGGGCCTTAGGGTCAATATTGCTCATGTTGAGCCTCCTTGTATTTTTTGTTAAAGATGTGTCATAGCGTTAAGTATTTTCTGTACTAATTTTAGAACAATACCGGGCTTTTTGCAACAAAAAAAGGCCGCTCAGGCGCGGCCCTTTTCATAATTTTTGCTTATCGGGGCTTATCTCTTTTTCCCGAACAGCTTAGCCATGCCCTCGGATACGGTATTCAGGTTCTCTATACTCTCGGACAGCGCCTCAAAGTCTATGGATTGCAGCTGCTGCATGGTCTTTATAAGCTCTACCGTGGCGCCTGTCAGGCTCTCGCTGCCTACCCTTGTAAGCTCGGTAATGCCCTCGCTCATGGCGATGAAATCCACCTGCTGCAATTCGTCCACAACGGCGGAAAGCTCGTTCACGGTGTTATCCGCGTTGGTCAGTATGCTGTTTGCCCTGGGCAGCACCACTACGGCGCTTACGAGTACCACTACCGCCACCAATACGCAGGCTGCGGTGCGTATGAGGTCCATACTGTGCATCTTCCTGAGCAGCTGCGCCTGCAGCTCCTCTGCGGTCTGAGTCTGCTTAGTCTCCATGGTATATCCCCCTTTACAATATGCGTTATTTAACTATTTCGCCGTAGCTGGCGCCCACGAACTCCCTCAGCTCCTCCGGATCCAGCATGAGCATCTGCCCCCGTATTCCGGCGCTTACCGCTATCCTGTCGAAAAGCTGGGCAGTCTCCTCTATATATGTGGGAAGCTGCTTCTTCATGCCTATGGGTGAGCAGCCGCCCCGAATATACCCCGTCAGCACAGGCAGCTCCTTCACGTGTATCATCTCGGCCTTTTTATTGCCGGATATGACCGCCGCCTTTTTAAGGTCAACCTCCTCGGCAACCGGGATGCAGCATACGAAAAGGCCGTTTTTATCCCCCCGAAGCACCAGCGTCTTGAAGGTACAGTCCGGGTCAAGGCCAAGCTCCGCCGCGGCGTGCACGCCCGAAAGATCGCTTTCGTCATATGCGTACTCCCGCGCCTCAAAGCCTATGCCTGCGGCGGCGAGCATACGCATGGGATTGGTTGTCACCATTGTTATATCCCCTTATGCTTTAGTATACCTGAGTATACCACCGGAAGCAGTATCATTGCAACGAGCGCCACTATGGCGACCACTGGCTTTGTCCAGCCTCCAACTATGGCTGCCGCGCCGCACACGATCCATACAAACCCGGCAAAGCGGTGAGTCTTATCCCAGTTTTCGTCTGAGCTCAGCGTCCATGGTATCTTTATGCCCACAACGCCGTTGCGCCTGCATTTTGGCAGGTAATTTCCTATTATTATGAACATTATGCCGAGTATGCCGCATCCTATCCTGCCCATATCAAAGCTCACGCCCAGGGCGGAATACAGCGTCACAGGAAGCAATATGACGCTTAGCACGGGTATTATCCAGCGGCACAGCCACATAAGCCTGGGAGATACCTTATCGGCCAGCTTATTCTCCTTTTCCCATCCGCCAACGGCCTTTATGCTGACCGGGCGCACCTTCACAAAGGGGCTGTCGGGATATATCTCCATGGCTATGCTGCATACAAGATTGATGAGCGCCAGTATGCCCGGCATGCCGAAGGCCGCCATGGCCTTGCTGCTCCAGCCGTTGGGCTGGTTGTCTATGCCCCAGTGTGTGGCCACCACGTCCGGCAGCCTGTCATACAGCGCTATGCCCAACACTATCGGCAGCAGCGTTATCAAAGTCGTAATTACCGTCAGCTTACTTATCTTCTTCATCGTCCTTACCTCCCATAAAGCCCCTGCACCAAAGCATTATCTCCTCAAATACGCTGGTGTTAAGCTGATAATATATAAAGTTCTTTTCCCGGTTCTCGTATATGAGCCCCGCCTTTTTAAGCTGGCTCAGGTGATATGATACCGTGGCCTGCGTCATGTCGAAATGGCTTGCTATGTCACCGGCGGACATCATGCCTCCCTTTAAAAGCTCCAGTATCTCCCGCCGCACCGGATCCCCTATGGCCTTGAAGGTCTCCTTTATTCCCATATGCCTCACCTCTTTTGAATTTCATCTAAATAGAGTATATACCGGAGCGATAAGGTTGTCAAGAAGTATTTAGATTATTTTCTAAATATCGAATGATGCCATATGCCGGGAATACTTATACCCTTTTCTGCCTGCTTATAGTATAATACCAGCAGCGGGTGATAAAAACACGGCCCCGTCGGGTAGTCGTGGGCGTACCCATCAGGGTATCAGTAACCTGCCTCCTTGGTTGTCCCTTCCCCGCAGTAAGCTATTTTTAAGGAGGCCATGACAATGGAATACCCATCACTTACCCTCACACTGTTTCATGACGGCCAGTTTTACGTGGGCATGTTCGAGCGCCGGGAGGGAAAGCAGCTCTCAGCCTGCCGCGTAGTGTTCGGCGCAGAGCCAAAGGACGGCGAAATAATGGATTTCCTGAATAAGGATTTCCGTCGTCTCTCCTTCAGCCCGAAGGTAAAGGAGGAGCGCAAACCGCTGCCCTCCAACCCGAAGCGGCTGCAAAGGGAGATAGCCCGTCAGGTGAACTCCATAGGTACCGGTACAAAGTCTCAGCAGGCACTGCAATTGCAGCGGGAGCAAAACAAGGCCGTCCGTCAGGAAAAGTCCCGCCAGCAGCGGGAGGAGGAAAGGCGTGCTGCCTACCAGCTGCGTCAGGAGAAGAAAAAAGAAAAGCGCCGTGGCCATTGACCCCGGCCGGCTTTCTTTTTGCTTTTTCTGTTGGATATTCACTATTCACCTTTCCGGTATGTGGAAAAACCCGCAAAGGCGCTTTTGCGGCAGTCGTACAATATCCTTATGATCCCACGGAGGTAATTACAAATGGAAAAGATGAGCGATAACGGTCAGATAGGTATCGATGAATTCAACAGAGTCGAAATGCGTGCGGGCACCATAATCGAAGCAGGCCCCAACAAGAAGGCCCGTAACCCCGCGTATAAGCTCAAGATAGACTTCGGCCCAGAGATAGGCGTAAAGTCCTCCTCCGCCCAGATAACAGAGCTTTATACCGCAGAGCAGCTTATAGGCATGCAGGTAATATGCTGCACCAACCTCACTCCCATACACATAGGCTCAGTCAAGAGCGAGGTACGCATTCTTGGTACTGAATCCGAGCAGGGAGTGGTGCTGCTCAGGCCCACCGCTCCCGTAAAGAACGGAGACAAGGTATTCTGATATGCAGTTCATAAAAGCCACATCCGAGCATATTGATGCCATCGCTGCCATATACGGCCGCATAATTGACGCGCAGGAGCAGGGCCGTCTTACAGTAGGCTGGCAGCGGGGAGTTTACCCCACCCGCCAGACCGCGCTGGACGCGCTGAAGCGGGGAGACCTGTTCGTATGCATCGATGGCGGCAAAACCGTCGCTGCGGCCATAATCAACAAAACACAGGTACCCGCATACGAGGACGTAAGCTGGGCCTACGCCGCCGGACCAGATGAAGTGATGGTACTGCATACTCTCGTTGTGGATCCGCTCTGTTCAGGCAGAGGCTACGGCACCGCCTTTGTTGCGTACTATGAAAGCTACGCGAAAAACAACGGCTGCCCGGTGCTCCGCATGGACACCAACGAGAAGAACGCCGCCGCCCGCCGCCTTTACGCCCGCTTGGGCTACCGCGAGGCCGGAATCGTGCCCTGTGTGTTCAACGGGATAAAAGGCGTTGGGCTGGTGTGCCTGGAGAAAAAGCTGTAAGCAGGGGCCGTTCCCTTTGCATTCAGAGCCTTTCTTCGCTGCTGCCGTCCTCACCGTTTTTTTCTATTACGACCGCGTTGCCGTTGGCGGTGACCGCAAAAACGTATGGCTGGTACGATATTCCCCCCGTTGCGAGCAAGTCCTTCGTCTGCGGGTCGAGCGTTATATAATCAAAGTCAACCCCTATTACGGCGTTGCAGCCCAGCTCGTATGCCGCCTCCTTCAGCTCCCGCAACGCATTCCGGCGTATTTCCACAAGCGAGTTCAGCAGCTTATCCTTTACCCCGGTATCCGAGCCGAATACCGCCAAACCGCGGTCGACCGATATGGCGTCGTCGCCGGATATATAGCCCGAATACTTCGTTATAGTGTAGCCATCGAAGCTAAAGCCCGAGGTTATGAGCATCTTAGCCATAGCCCTCTTCTTTTTTTCCGCCTCCCTCCTTTCGGCGGCCGCCTCTTCCTCCTGCTGCGCCTTAAACTCAGCATACATTCTCACAGCTTTGTCAACATTACTATCTTCGATCACATAAGAAGTCCACGTCTCTTTGAGCAGCTTTTTTTCTTTTAAAAACGCCTTTAAGTCATTTTCGTCAAATCCATATTGCCGGCAAACATCTGATATCTTCATAATTATGCCCCCACTATTAAATATTTATTTCAGGTACTTCAATGCTTCAGGATTATCAGGGTCGATGTCCAGTATTAGGTTTGCGTATTTCCGTGCCCTTGCGGGGTTTTCCCTGCACTTTCTCAGCAGCTCCGCCACATCGTCATCAAGGCCTATGCTCGATGTATAGGCCATCCTGTACCTTGCGCCGCAATAGCGGCAGGTCCTTATTCCGTTTTCATCATAAAAATCTGATGCGCCGCATTTTTCACATACAATAGCTTTCATGGAACAGCCCTCCATGCGTGAAATGTATTTTCTTTTACTTCTTTTATTATAGTGTAGGCTCTTGCGTATTGCAACAAAAAAGCGGAGCCGCCTTCGCGGCTCCGCTCAGTCTGTCGAAAATCTCAGGGTTGTTAAGGGGCCGCAGCCCCTTGAGGCTAAACCCGAAAAAAACTCGAAGAAGTGGCACTTAGCCACTTCTTCGAAAGTCTTACGCCTCATTAAACGCGTCCTTGCCCAGCCCACAGACGGGACATACCCAATCCTCCGGGACGTCCTCCCAGGGGGTGCCGGGGGCTACGCCGCTATCCGGATCGCCCAGCTCGGGATCGTATACATAGCCGCAGGGGCATTCGTACTTAGTCATCGCAGCTTCTCTCCTTTATGATTATTCGCCGAAGTAGCGCTTCAGCAGACCCTCGAAGGCCTTGCCATGGCGGGCTTCGTCACGGGCCATCTCGTGTACGGTGTCGTGGATAGCGTCGAGGTTCAATTCTTTAGCCCGCTTTGCAAGCATAGTCTTTCCTTCGGTCGCGCCATGCTCTGCCTCTACACGCATCTCAAGGTTGCGCTTGGTGCTGTCGGTCACTACCTCGCCCAGCAGCTCCGCGAACTTTGCCGCGTGCTCGGCCTCTTCATAGGCAGCCTTCTCCCAATACAGGCCGATCTCGGGATAACCCTCCCGGTGAGCTACGCGGGCCATAGCCAGATACATGCCGACCTCGCTGCATTCGCCGTTGAAGTTGGCGCGCAGGCCTTCGATGATCTCGGGATCTACGCCCTTAGCAACGCCTACCACGTGCTCGGCGGCCCAGCTCATCTTGTTCTCCTCCACGGGCACGAATTTGTCCTTTGGAGCCTTGCAGACGGGGCAGAATTCGGGGGCCTCAGGTCCTTCGTGTACATAACCGCAAACTGTGCAACGGAACTTCATATTAATAATACCTCCTGATGATTAAGAATAATTATCGTTCTCATTTTTGATGGTCTTATTATACCACCCTTTTCCTCTTTTGGCTATACCCTATTCCAACTTTTTTTATATTTTTTTGGCTTTAATATGACTATACTCATTCGTTGCCTGAACTGTTTTTTTACGCTATAATCAAATATGTACATTTATCTGGAGGAGAATATGGAAAACAACATAAAAAGGCGAGGAATGAAAGAAATCAGGGCATATGCAAAACAGCGGCCTAAGGTGTTTACAGTATACGTAATACTGCGTCTTCTGGTTGTCGCGGCGCTGGTGCGCTCCGCAATGCTTCAGGAATATGAGAGTATGTTCGTGTGTCTGCTGGTGCTGGTGCTGTTTATGCTGCCTTCTTTCCTTGAGAGGAAGCTGAAAATCGAGCTGCCGGACACCCTTGAAATAATAATCCTCGTATTTATATTTGCGGCGGAAATACTGGGCGAATTGGAATGCTACTTCATTCAGTACCCCAACTGGGATACCATGCTGCACACCACCTCCGGCTTTTTGTGCGCCGCGATCGGCTTTTCTCTGGTAAACCTGCTGAACAAAGACAACCGAATCAGCCTCAGTCTTTCCCCGCTGTATATGGCAATCGCCGCATTTTGCTTTTCCATGACCATAGGCGTGCTGTGGGAATTCATAGAGTTTTCCGCTGACCGGCTGTTCCTGCTGGATATGCAGAAGGACACCGTCATAACCACCATATCCTCCGTGGCGCTGGACGCCACCAATTCAAACACACCCATCGTCATCCGCAACATCAACGATGTGGCGGTAAACGGGCAGAGCCTCGGCCTTGGAGGTTATCTTGACATCGGCCTGTACGACACTATGGAGGATCTGTTTGTTAACTTCATAGGCGCGGTAGTGTTCAGCCTGTTCGGCTATTTCTACGTGAAGCACGAGGGCAGGGGCAAGCTGGTGAGCAGCCTTGTGCCGCGGGTGGCTAAGGGGGAGGACGAGGAATGAAGGCAATAGATCTTACCCACATCATAACCGAGGATATGCCGGTTTACCCCGGCACGGAGCCGCCTAAGCTCACCCCGGCCAACAGCTACAAAAAGGACGGCTTCCGGGAAACGCTGCTAAGCCTGTATACCCACACCGGCACCCATATAGACCCGCCGGCCCACATTTTCCCCGATGGGCGGACGCTGGACGAGTTCCCGCCGGAGCAGTTTATCGGCAAGGCGCTGGTCATAGACTGCCGCGGCATTAAAGCGGGCGGGGCCATCACGCTTTCGCATATCGAAAGATACGGCGAGAAGGCGGGTAAGGCGGATTTCCTGCTCTTTAACCTGGGCTGGGACAAGCTTTGGGGGACGGAGGCGTATTTCGGCGACTATCCCTGCCTTGACGATGCGGCCCTCGGCCTTATAATAGGCGGCGGCTACAAGGGCATAGGCTTTGACGTGATAGGGCTGGACCCCATATCAGACGTAAATCTCACCCGCCACAGGCTGCTTTTTTCCTCCTGCGACATTATCAATATAGAAAACCTCCGCAATCTGGACAAGTGCGGCGATGGCCTTTTCAATTTTGCCTGCCTCCCGCTGAAGCTCCGCGATTGCGACGGCTCCCCCGCCCGCGCCGTGGCGTGGTTTGAATAATAAATAATTACAGAAGACCTTCCGGTTGGAGGGTCTTTTTTTGAGGTCTTTAAGGGCATTTTTTAAAAAAAAGGTTGCCGGAAAGTTGCCAGAGCAAAACCACAAAATGAGCACAAGCAAGCAAAAAAGCCCTAAATACCTAAGAAAAACGCCCGTGCAGCACGAGCGTTTTTGATGTTTGGTATCCGGCTACCTATTATCCCGGCCTCTGCGCACATGGTCGCTGCGCGTCGCGGCGGGGTCGCTTCCTCCAGCTCCCTGTGTTTGAGCAGCTTTCCCACGCCTGTTAGAAATAGCCCTTTACATGGTTTTTGCCATTTTTTAAGCCGGAATCCGTTTATTTCTTTTTATTTCGCTCGATTATACGTGCCGCCAAATATACAATTACAGTGAGGAAAACCGCCATTCCAAAGTGTTTAAATAAAGCTAAGAATAAAAACGTCCTCCATTCGTTATTAGCGAACATAGCTTTTATAGGCGCAAAAACTATCGCATAGGTGATAAATGCCAATATCGTTGAGACGATCGGAGCGATCCACAGCAGCTTTCTCTTAACAGCAAAAATGATTGCTGTCGTAAGGATTGGCAGTATCGCAAATATCCAGATGTTACACAATTCCATATACATATAATCATGCTCCCTTGGCAATTTTCGCTGCTCTGTCACTATAAAGCCTCGGCAGCTTATCTCCATTAGGCAGGTAGTAAAAATCTCCATGGCTTCGCAGGGTTCTGGATTCCATTTTTCGCCTGCAAAATGGACATTTCATTATGTCACCTCTGCCGAAATTCGGATATGATATTCTTTTTAACATCATATCATAAGGACAATAGCGCCGCAAGCGGGGGAGATAATTGCTGTATTGTTAAGCAAAAAAGATTTACGAATATGCTGTTTTCCCGGCCTCTGCGCACATGGTCGCTGCGCGTCGCGGCGGGGCCGCTTCCTCCAGCTCCCTGTGCTTGAGCAGCTCCGATTCGCTCCTCCGCCCACCGGGCGCGCTCATCGTCGCTGTGTCGCCAGCCAAGCGCAAGCGCAAGCCTGAGTTAGACTCAGGAAACAGTAATCACTGTATATGAAACAAAAGAGACTGACGGGTGTCAGTCTCTTTTCTTTGGTATCCGGCGGCTACCCGTTTTTTATTCAGTTCCTTGCAGTTTCTCGTCCGTAAAAAGCGGCTGTTTATCTATATTTTTCGTTACGCTCGTTTTAGGGCTTGGAATAAAAGGTTGCCAGAAAGTTGCCGGAAGGTTGCCAGTTACGTAGTAAAATATTTTTCAACCTTGAAATCCTTACCGTCTATATCGTTAATGAAATCTTTTGCAAGGCTGAAATAAAACTCCGGGTCTTCTCCTCTGCCTACCATTTCGGCGGTATCGTGACTGTCGTTGTAGTACATATTCATGCACAGATAGTATTTGCATACCGCCGTTATGCCCTTCGTCGCCAGAAACGCCTTGATGGTATCATAGTCCCATTTTTGACCGTATGGACGCATACCCTTGACTATCTGCCGCGCCTCTTCGGGAGTTATCCGATATGCTATTTCTTCGAGGCAATACATTGTTTCTCTGTACACCTCCGGCAGACGGTCCTTTACCGTGTGCATCATATCAGAGAGCGCATCGGTCACTTCCGTCATATCGGTGTGTCTTTCGGATATCAGGCGTATGATCTCCTTAAAGCTCATTACTCCGCGCCTCCGTTAATGCTTGCAAGGCTGTTAGCGGGTGTGCAAGTTTTATTGAGCAGTTTAAAGCTGCCGCCCGTGGCGTTGGTTTTGACGATGGTAGCATACCTGGTGCGGGTGTGTATGGCGCAGGCTGTGACCTGGGCGCAGCAGCTATCTATCAGCGGATACTGCTCCGTACCGGCGCCTATGGTGACAAACACGGGCGCGGTTATAGTGGTAGCCGCCGGGATAGACTGAGCTACCACGATGCAGTATTTCTGATTATCGTTATAGTTGCCTGCCGGGAGGTTGATTATCAGCCCGGTTCCCGCCGTGAAGGTAACGGCCTGGGAGATTATAAGGTTGGGGCAGAGTTTGCATACATTTTTACAAGCCATTTTTTATGCTCCTTTCAAAAATCAAGGGGCAGCATACGCCGCCCCGATATATCACGGCATAGCCGGAATTAGCAGCAGCAGCCGCAATTATTACCACAGAAGGGAGAGTTCCCCGCGTTGTAGGTGTAACCGTTGGGATAGCGGACTACTCCGTACATGCGGTTATCCATCTCAAGGCTGGACACTTTGTCCCTGAGAGCCTGCATTTCGTTCGCCTGTATCAGGGAGCGGGTGGCCTCGGCCTCGGCGTGGATAGCGGTGGTTATGTCGCAGGTGTTCTGGTTCATCTGTGCTGAGAGGTTGGCTATGCCAAGCCTCTGTTCACAGCAGCAGTTTGCGAGCTGGCTGGACAGGTTCCGGCCTTCGGTGGTGATAGCGTTGTTCAGCGCGAAGGTGGAATCACATATACCGTTGCCGATGTTAGTCAAGCGGTCATTGATCTGGCCGAAGTGCTGACCGAAGAGAATTTCCTGCTGAGACGCAGCGGTGGCATACTGTCCAAATTCGCCCTGGCGGTTCCAGCCGCCAAAGCCGCCGCCCATCATAGCAAAAAGTATGATAAGGGCGAATATCCAGAAGCCTCCGTTGAAGCCGTCAGTCTTGCCATCAGTTACCGCGGCTATATCCGCGAGAGAGGGCATATTATCCATAGTTCTAAAGTTCCTTTCGATTTATATTCCAATCCCGCGCGCGCTTCGGGTAATGGTCTATCTTAATTCGGAAAGAATATCCTCGGGGTCTATCCCGTATTGCTTGCAGGCCGCATAAAACATCTGTTTAGGGTCGCCGTTGCCTATCATCTGCTTTATCTTCTGCATTTGTCCGGGAACGGACATCATCTGTTTAGCCTGCGCTATCATTTGTGGGTTGAGTTTCCTCGGATTTCCTCCGCTTAGCATTTGTAGTATCGGGTTTGGCATTTATCATTTCCTCCAATCTGGCTATTCTCTGTTCAAGGCCGTTCACATCGACAGGCGGAGCGGGTTTATACGGGGTTATGCTGTAAGGTGAGAGAGAGGGGAACCCCGCCCCGTCCGTTGTTTTAAGCCACACTATGGGGGCCGTTTCGTCCAACAGAAGAACGGAGCTATTAGGGGGCATTTGATACGCCTTTGCGCCGCCCTCGCCGTTCACTTTGACTACTTCGGTTCGCTGATATTGGGTTTGTTGGTTAAAATAAGGTTGGTATGGATACACTGTTTCACGCTCCCTTCTACCTGAATTTTGGCATAAAAAAAGAGCCGACAGGATTGCTCCCATCGGCTATTTATCGGCTATTTACAGTGCGTTTTCAGTTGTTTTTCGGCAGCCTTGCACCGCCTGCGTATCTGGTCATATTCAAGGGGTATTTCAAACTTAAGCTGGTACTCGCCCGTCAGAGCGTCGTATGGTATCCCGTCTAAAAGGCGGCGGGTTATCAGCCAGCGGTCTTTTTCGTTATGTATCCATTCGTGTATGAGTGCTTCCCACTCTGACCGGGGGCGGGAATTGAGCAGGGTCTTGTCCATATAATAAGAGGCCGCTTCTCCAAAAGCCTACACCTCCTTTATACAAGATTTGCCCCCGACGTTTGCCGGGGGCGTTTGAAAGGGAATTAAAAATCGTCCTCTTGGACGGGCTGCTGTTTGTTGTAGTTTGCTGAGGATATGCCCAGCACCGCGCCCAGGAACGTGTCAATGGCGGTGATGGTGCCAACTATCTCCTCAGGATAGGGGAGCTGCCATATACCCGCGAGGGCGAAGTACAGTGTGCCTATGGCGGGCAGCCAGATCATGGCGATTGCCTTGAGAATGTCGTATACCTTATTTGAGAGTTTCATGTTTTCCTCCTTTAGTTGTTGTGTGCTTCAAGCCTGTCCAGCCGGTGGTGGGCGCTTTTCGCGCTTTCCTCCACACGAGCCACGCGGCGGTCTATGTCCTCGATTTTTGTAGCCTGCGCCCGCATATCGAGTTTGATATCGTCCACGCCGCGCTTGATGTAGTCCACGTCCGATTTAAGCGCGGTATCAATGGCGGTATCGTGTGTAGCCGCATCAACCGCGTCTTTCCGTGCGGTCTTTATGTGGGCAAGCCAGCCCAGCAAAATGCCGCTCAGTCCCGTTACGATTGCCCATATCCATTCTTTGGTCATGGGTGCTCCTCCTTATTTTTTTTAGTGTGCCTACATAGATTTTGCCGTCCACGGATACGGTAGCCTGCAATATATCCGGCAGTTCGGCGGCGGTGTAGTCCTGCGCAAACCTCCGTATGGCCGCAATGGTGTTTTTGCCCGCTATGCCGTCCGCGTCCCCGGCGTCATAGCCCAGAGCGTTAAGGGCGGTCTGCAACAGTTTGATGTCATTGCCCCGCATCATAGGGCTGGTCAGCTCGATTATCCGGGGCGCGGCGGGTACTTCCTGTTCCGGTTCGTCCTCCTTCGCGGCGCCGGATATGATGTCCCAGCGCCCGTACTCGTTCCAGTAGGCGGGGCCGGAAGCGTTTATCCCCCGGAGCACAACGCCGTCATCGCGGCCCTTGGATTCAATCACCTTATCGTTGCCGACATACACGCCTACATGGTAGATGTATTTGTACGTTCCGCCGCCGTCCTTATTCTTGTCGCGATACCTAAATACCAGGTCGCCGGGCTGAAGCTCGTCCCGGTGTATGCGCTTGCTCTTGGCGTACATGGTACGTGAGTTTACGCGCCCTGAAAGCCCCTTGGCCATGAGAAAGCCGCAGATAAGGCCAGAGCAATCGAAAGCATACAGCGGGCTTTTTGTCGCCTTTTGCATATACCGTATGGCCCGCTCCGCGTTGGTGCTCGACGTCTCCTTGTTACGTATCCATTTTTCGGGGTCGCTCATGCCGGTAAGGCACTGCCCCCTCGCGCCCCATACGTATGCGTCCCCGATGTGCTCGCCGAGGTAGGATAAAAACTGTTGTACCAGTGTCATTTGCGTTTACCTGCCACAAAGAGGCCGAGGCCTATCAGGGATAGGGAGACGGCATAGGCTATGATAGACACATCGCCGGTCTTGGGTATCACCACGGGATTTTTTGCAATGGGCTGTTCGGCGGGCTGCGCGGCGTTAAAATAATAAGTCTTGCTCACAGTCCTGTTTTTCTGCATGGCGTTGTAGAGTTCTTCGGCCGTGGTGGCGTTTTCGTATGCCATGTCCTTGACGGTGACGCGGAGGGCGGCGGGCTGGTCGGTAACTATGCCGCTCAGGTAATATGTTCCGGCCTCCAGTCTCAGGTCGTTTGTGTCCAGCTTTACGCCGTCCAGTTCGATTATAAGCTCCATATCGGTCAGGTCGTAAAAGCGGGGTATGCCCAAGTCAACCTTGAGCAAAAACAGCTCGTTGTTGACGTAGGTCTTGGATACCGCCTTGCCGGTCTGGTAGTCCAGCGCGGTTATATCCAGAGTTACGGGGTCTGCGGCGTAGGCTACGGTGCAAAGGCACAGCACGAGCATTACCGCGAGGATACAAGTGAGTTTTTTCATAATGTTTTCCTTTCGTTTTTTGTATTAATAAAGAGCCTTGCGGCTCCTTATTCCTGAAGTTCCCATCCCCGTGGGTAAGCATCTGGAGTATAGACGTTGGCGGCTATGAGGCTCTTGTATATCGCACCGTTCCACCAGCCAAGCTCATCTTTATCAAAAGCTTCCGCCGCCGTGATGACATCGGGTATCACCCTTGCGCCATCCTTGTACTGGATTTTTACCCATAGAGTAGGCGCGTGGTCGGGGTCGTTGGCCTCGGTATCCCATAGGTCTACGGTGGCCTGTTTGAGCCAGCCGTTCCAGTTGATACGAGTTCCGGCTTTTATGAGGCTGCCGCTCTGTTTTAAGGTTGGATAGAGGTCTACGCAACCGCTTGCGTCCTTATCGGGTACAGCGGGCAGTGCTTTCTCAAGTTGCGCTCGCCATACTCTTGCTTCTTCTGCCGTGCGTACTATCATGCTTTTTCTCCTGTCATAATATCGAGAACTTCGGTATAGTCGGTAGCCGGGGGCTGTTCATGTTCCTCCCACTCCTGCACTATAGCCGTGTCGGTTTCCGTCCAGCTCTCCGTATAATAATAGCCCTCCTTTGAGGGCATGGGGGAACGGGTCACGGGCTTATAGCCCAGCTCCTTTATCGCCGTATCGTCATTGGTGGAGAGGTGCGCCCCTGTGGGGTGCGTCACGCCGTTGATTATAAGCGGCGATTGCAACTCAACCGGTAGGCGTAAATATTCAGGGTACTCCCCCACCAGTTTGGCATAGTTTGTGTTTAGCATTTTATTCTCCTTTTGGATTACATTGTTATATATGCATGACTACTACCAATATTACCAGTCGTTCCTTCAGTATCTAATTTTATTGTACAGTCTTTAGTAACTACCAATCTATAAGTAGCAGGAGTTGAATAATCACTCGTATATGTTATAAGCTCGTTATTAAGCCATATGGTGGCATCATTCATACCCCAGCGTTTATATACAGTGATAACAACCGTGTCTCTTTTATTAACCTCAAACTGTCGACTGTCTATATAAGACACACCATTATATGTAATGTCACCTTGAGGATACATTTATACGCCAGTCAGCCTTACTGTAACAACTAATTTTCTTTTGTTTACCATCATTCTACGCCGTAAAGCAAACTGCAAGGGTATCATAGCGCACGGGCGCTTTTTATTTTACGGAGGCTGCCCCCCCCGATAGAATTATTTTACACATGGTGTACTTATTCCTTTCACATTTTCCAATTTATGTAGCTGTACTTGGTGCTGAATTCCGTCCTAAAGGTGAAGGTAATATCTCCCGTAATAGCATAAGGGAAATACCAAGTGTAGGATCTGACATCATCTGCATCATACATCTTAACAAGCTGATTATTAAAGTAAATATAATGTATGTGACTCACCGGGTTAGCAGATATAGATAAAGTTGATCCTTCTGTGATTTTGATTGTTTTATTTCCGTCTTTATAACCATATTGTATACCATCGCATATCACTTTGAACCAGTTAATAGGATCGGAATTCCACTTCACGGTCAATGTGTATTCCTTTGGCTTTTTTCCGCCCATCAGCCTCCTTCGCAGCATAGCTATCATGCGCTCACAACCTCCTGCACCGCCCACACGCCGTTGTATACGTCAAATTCGTAGGTCTTGCTTGCCTCTATTGCCGGGGCCTCGCCTAAATAGTTCGCCCCGCTCACAAACGACACCGCGACCGAGGCCGCCGTGCTGAATGTGCCGTGCGCCCAGCCGGAAGCGGGCGGGGTAAACACGTATGTACCCACAGGAGAGGATACGTTATATATGGTGTTTGCCGTCAGCGCCGCGCCGCTGGCGGGGAGGGAGGAAGCGAGGGCGGGCGCGGTCTGCTTTTTGTTGAACAGCGCAGAATGTGCGTTGCTTGCGCTGTTATGCCCCGACACGGCCCCGGAAACATCGTCCGGGGTGGCGTAAGTGCCGGAAGCTATGGGGGGCTGGTAGTCCTCCCCGGAAACAAGGGGGGGCTGGTAGTCAACGCCTGCCTCTGCCGCCGCCAACGTCCCATTGGAGGCTTTCAGCAGGCCGGAAAGGGCCTCGTCTACAATGCCGCCCCAGTATCCCGCAAAATTGACGGAGCTGGCCTTCTTCAGGAACTGCCCCGCCTTGCCGCCTATGGGAAGGCCGTTTGCGGCGCTGCCCACGGTGGGCAGGCCGTAAGTGCCGTCGTTCTTTAAAAACAGGTCTCCGTCGCCGGTGGTATCTACCCTGTCGCAGAGGGTTTTCAGCGCGGTGAGGACGGCGGCTATGTTGTCGCCGGTTATGCCGCTCACCTCCGCGCCCACGTTGGCGGCGCCGTTGGGCGTTTTAAGGCTGTCCGTGTATTCCTCTATCGCGTCTACCAAGCCCTTCAGCTCTGCGATAAGGGCCTGCACGTTGTTTCCGGCCATGCCCTCAACGCTTGCCCCTATGTCGCCGCCGCCGGATTGGACGAGCGCGTCTATGAGGCCGTTGAGCGCTTTCTTGAGCTGGTTACTGTTGCTGTCGAATATCGCCTTCATGTCAGCAGCGGACCGCTGGGGGCGATCCGCTTCGTTGACGATGGGGTTTGTCCACGTGGTTATTTTGTTGTCCTGTATTGCCATGCGTCCCTCCTTTAGTAAGTAGGCCTTATCCATTCGCCGTTGTGCTCGTAGCACCAGACGCCGTCGATTTCTTTAAGCTTCTTAAAGCGGGCCTGATAGCTCGAAGTATAGCCGAACAGTTCATGGAACATATATTCTTTCTGTTCCTCGCTTGCATCGATTTTTTCGAGGTAATCGACTACTTTAGCCTTTTTGCTGTAGCTTATGCTCGTGCCGTACTGGTCGTAGTCGCTTATGAAGTTATCGCTCTTATTTGCGTAGCTGAGATACGTTTCAGCGGATATCCCGGCTTCCGTCTTGGCCTTCTGATACTTGTTATAACTGCTCTTGCCGTGCTGGGTAAGTATGTCGTTTGTCGCCTGGCTGCTGAAGTCCACCACCCAATCGCCATCAATTATCCTGTTGGCAAGCATGGTCTTGTCATTCTCGGAGAGCGTCTTATCGGCCATGAGCGCGGATACGAGCGCGTTTTTGTCCTCGGTCTTTGTAGACCCGCGAGAACTGTAAAGGTTCTGGTACTTCAAGTATTCGCCAACGGTAACGCCGTTTTTCGCAAGCCCCTTGACCTTGTTTATGTCATCATCAGACATTCCTATTGCCATCATAGCGGCAAGCTTCTGCTCATCCGTCATATCGCTGTCGGCAACAAGGGTAAGGTATTCATTTTCGGCGTTGCGGTATTTCTTGCCGAGCTGGTTCTGCGCCCGCTCTTTAGCCTGAGCCTCTGACAGCATGGGGTTGGCCGCTTCTATCTCGTCGGCGAGTTTGCTTATCTCTCTGTTGTCCGCTCCGATGCTGTTTTTGAGCTCATCATATTTGGCCTTGAAGTCCGTAAACGCGGTTATGTCACCGCCCGCCTTTTTAAATTCGCCATACGCCTTGGTCTGCTCCGGGGTAAGCGTGGGGAATCCCTTGGCTACCCACTCCCGATGCTCCGGCAGCACGCTGCGCCCGAGCGTGGCGGCCCGGAGGAAGTTAATCGGGGTTTTCGCCACGGCGTATTGCAGATTGCCCTTTTTGTCGTACTTGCCGCCCCGGAAGAAGGTTTCAAGGCCCTTGACAGTCCTCGCGAGCTGTGTGCCGCCCCACGGCGTTACGAAATTGCCGGCGGTTTCAAGGCCGCCTTCCCAATCGAGGCTCTTTATCACATCTTCGGCGGGGGTTTTGTCGCTTATGCCGTCAATGATCTTTTCGGCGGTATCCAGCCCCCAGAGGATACCGTCCGCCGCCGCCTGGAGGCCGATGTTGCCGCCGCCGTATCTGGTCGGGGAATACTCTTTGCCAAATATCTTTTCATTAGTCTCTTTATCGAGCAGATTTGCAATGATGTTGGCATAGGGCGCAGCGTCTACCATGGTTCCGAGGGAGGACTGCGCTACGCTTTTTGCAAGGTCGAGGGCGTTCTTGTCCTCTTCATCGTCGTCCCGGTAATTCTTTATCGCTTCTGCGATTGCGTTGATGAAGTCAAAGCCGAGTATCTTATCACCGATTAACGCTTCAGTGATAAGGTTGAAAAGGTACGTTGATACTTCGAGAGATGCAAGGCCCTTCGCCGCCCGTTTTCTTGCTTCGGGGCTTGCTTTCAGATCTTTGGCGTGTTCAAAAAAGGCGTTCCACTGATTCAGCACTTCGGTCTGGAATGGCACAAGCGTGTTAATTACTTTTGAATTGTTCAGAAGCGCGCCTTCTCCTACGCCGCGTCCGGCAACGCTGCGGCGGGTTATATCGTCGGCGTAATCTATGGCGTTTTCATATCTGCGCTTCATGCCGGACATGGCGGCATCCGGATTGTTGTTAAACTGTGAATACGCGGAAAACCATGTCAGATCGTCGCCCCAGTGTTGCAAAAGCTCAAGGCCCTGTGCGGCCAACCACTTTACGCCTTTGCCGTCGCCTTCCAGTATGTTCATGCCATTTGCGCCATACCTTTGGGACATAAACTCAGATTGTGACAGGAGCTGCCGCATATTGCTGTCGGGGTTGAAATGATAGTCCACAAAGGCCTGCAAACCCTGCTGCCATGCCTTGGCGCTGGGTATGTATCCCGTAGCGTTGGCGAGGTTTGATCCCTGCACAACCATTGTGCGGATATTACCCATGACCTTGTTGGCGCGGACACGCTTGTTTACATTGTTTATGCTGTTGAGCATCTGGCGGCCTATCGCCTTTTGTACGCCGCGGTCTATAACATGGTCGCTCTTTCCGGCTATGCCGTCCGTCCAGTCCTTAGTCCACTCGATAAAGCCAGAGGCATTCTTCGCGTTTACGGTATCAGCGCTTGTGCGCATGGCGCCTTCCATCTTGCGGAAATAATTCGTAAGGGGGTCATACGCCAGTTTGTACTCAGCCATGCCTATATAGCTTGCCATGGCGTTGGATGCGCTGGCAAAGTATGCACCGTTCCCTCTGTGAAACATGGCGCCCCACCAGCGGGATTTTGGCTTTGTCTGGTCGGATATGCCGGCGAGGGCGGGGGAGATATCCTCATTTACGTTCTTAGGCTTGAGGAAGTCGAGCACGGTATAGTCGCTGAGCATCTCCTGGGCGTGGTGGAAATAGTCCTTGCGGGGAAGTATCCGTTTGCCCTCGTATATCGCCCCGGTGTCTATCGCTGTCTTTTGCGCTTGCGCGTCCATTTCATGTATGCGCTGCCTTTTCTCAAGCTCGGCAAGCTCTTTCTTCATGCTGTCAATCTTGGCCTGCTCCGCTGCTATCCTGCCCTCGATATTCGCGAACGCTTTAGTGTCGCGCCTCTGCTTGCTGTCGCGCATATCCTGAAGCTGCTGCGTAACCCGTTCCTTTTCGGCTATGGCGCGGGCCATGGCGTCGGTTTTGCTCTTGGCTACATCGAGCTTAGATACCAGGTTTTGATATTCTTCCTCGGCGTTCTCCAAAACGTTAGGATATATCGTCTCCATCATGGAGTTGATACGGTCAAGGTACTTCTCATATATCTGCCTGTTGGCTTCGGCAAAGCCCTTGATTTTCTCCCACGTATCGGGGAAATCCCGCTGAAGGTCTGCCTGGGTATACTCGGACATTACGCCGTCCGGCCCCTGCCGCTGCCCTTCGCCGTACCACTGCGCCGCCACGTCCTCCTTGCTTTTGGGCTTGATGCCGTACTTGCGCATGATCTCCTTATAGGATTCCACAGAGGAGGTGAGGGACTTGCCGTAATGCCCGCCTGCCTCGTTGAAGGGCTTTTCGAATATGTTGTACAGGGTATTGCGCAGTTCCTTATTTCCGCCCGCAACGGTGTCAAATACTCTGGAAGTCTCCTTGGTATAAAGCCGCTGTTTACCGCCGCCAACAATATTCTTTACGATGGTTACATAATCCTCGCTGGTCAAATCCTCAACGTTTTTGTTCTGGATAGACTGTAGCGAGGGCATCTCCTCAGAATGTGAGAAGAACTCCTTGCCCAGTGCTTTTGTTTCGGAATTGACTACGCCGAGGTTTTGCGCCGCCTGGCTCAGTTTCTTTGCAAAGTCAAGTTCAGCTTCGGAAAGGTCTGCCTGTTGCTGTGCCCTCGACGTATCGCTTGCAATATCGGCTACAGTCTGTTGCTGCGCTTTGATCTCGTTTATCTGGTTCTGAATGTCTATGCCTTCGCGGGAAAGGACCATGGGCTGCTCACTAAGCCGTTGTTCGAGCCGCTCAAGGCGTTTGGATGGAATGAGGCTATCGCGGTATTTCGCCGCCTCGTCATATTCCATAAGGGGGAGTGCGGTAAGGTCGGGCATTTCCTGCGTGCCTATGTTCCGGGCGGTAAGGTCGGCGTTATCTCCGTTATGCACCCAGAAGATGATGTCCGGCCGCCCATCCCGCTCATAATTCCAGTCGGATGGAGCGTATTCATCTACAAATGCGGTTCGCGCCACGGGGATAAAGCCGTGGTTAAGGTACATTTGTGAAAGACCGCCATTATAGTTATCCAGTTTTACACCGCCGTTGTCGATGGCGGTAAGTAATATGGAGGATACCGCCTTGCGCGACTTTGATGTATTGGGATTTTTGAATACAGATACAATGTCGCCGTCTTTTGTCACCGCTACGCCGACACCGTTATCATCGCCCAGGAACATCTTCATATCGCCATACTCCGAAACATCGTGCGCCGTTACGAACGCGCCATGCGGATTGCCTTGCTTTGCCTCGGATATTGCGGCATAAAAAGAGGACGGGTCTGATGCCGTCCTTAAATCAACAGGGGTCGCGCCCTGCTGCCGGATGATATCCTTTACAGGGCTTCCAATTCCTCTATAATCCGCTCGTCCGTCCATTCCGGAAACTGTTTGCGCCATCCTCGAATCAGGCTCTGTGACAGCTTGTCCTGATACTCCGGCATTTCCTCCGGCTTGAGCTTGGTTTCCGTTTTCTGCTCCATTTATATCACCTCTGTTTATATTGTACCCCGTGTCCGCCGTGTTTGCAAGCCTGTTCATTACAATATTCTCAGCCTGTTCCGTATTCGCAATATAGGCCCTGCCGACATCGCTGGTTGACATATCGCCCGTCTTCTTCGACAGCTTATACGCGACGGAGTTTTCATCCGCAAGCGCACCGACGGCGCGGAGCTCACCCTTCAGGTAGTCTATGGCGCTCTGCCGGGCCTGCTCCGGGGTTTGCCCCTGCTTGATATAGGTTTCCGCAGCCTGGTCTATGACGCTGTGCCCTGCGGTCTGCGTGTTCATTATATCCGCCGCCGCGCCCATGCCAAAGCCGCTCAGGAATCCGCCTGCGCCAGCTTCAAGCACCTGGAGCAGCTTTTCCTCAAGTGCCTTTGCCTTAGCGTCCTTATCGTCGAGGCCCATTTCTTTATACTCAGCCACGGCCTTGTTGAAGTCAGACTGGTTACCCATAACGGCCTCATTGGCAAGGATATTAGTTATCTCGGTAGCCATTTCCTCGGAGGCTTCTATTCCGCCCTGTCTAAGCGCAGTGAGCACGGTGGCAGAAGTTACCTTGCCTTCAAATAGGTTTTCGAGAGAATACTTCTCAAAGAACGCCTCGGCAGCGCCGGATATTATGCCGAGTGTAAGAGCCTGATCGTCGGTCGCGCCGTTGTTCTTCGCGTCTATCATGGTATCTACGCCGGCGTTGGAGGACAGGAGTATCCTCATAGCAACGGTTTTCGCTTTTTCAGTCGGGAAAGGCAACGCTACATACATATCCGCTATGCTCATGCCGGTTTGATAGAGGAATGAGGCAATTTTGCCGTTGTTCTTTGCCTCGCCCTCGGTAGTCATGCGGCGGTTGCCGGTTCTGTCGTATGTGTAGTCGCCCTTTGTGGATTCGTACACACCGTTCTCGATCTTTTCGGCTACGGAACTGCGCAAGGTATTGGCGAGGTTGGAGGCATAATATTCGGGGGCGTTGGTGTCTATGGGTTTTCCTGTCAGGAAGTTGTATACCGTCTGTATTCCGCCCTGTGCGGCCGTCACAGGCTTCAGGAGGGACGAGGCTACAGACGCACCGATGCCGCCGACCACGCCGCTCTGTGCCGTCTCCTTGGCCGTCTGCAAGCGCCCCTGTGTTACTCTGGCGTTCAGGGTAGGGGTTATGGCCTTGAGAAATTCCTCTGCTTCCTTTTCCTTGCCGTTTTTGGCGAGGCGGTTATAGACGGATACCTCATCGTCGGTCATGGCCTTATAGGTATCAGTATTCCATGCGAGATTACCTTCCTTTGCCCGTATGCCTGTGGAAAGCTCCGTCGTTCTGCCAATGTCCACCTTAGACTTCTTGTTCTTATTGTCCTTGTACAGTGTAGATGTCTGGGCAAGGCGTGTTATAGTCGCCTCGTTCTCTGCGTTCCGTTGGGCGAGACGGGCCTGATTAAGCTTGTTTTGCAGCTCGTTGGCCTTGTCGGATGGCGCGCCGTAGTTCTTCTGGTATATGCGGCCTTCCTTGGCAATATAATCGTCATATTCCTTTTTTGCCTTCTGTGTGGCCGCATTGGCTTCTTCTATACGTTTCTTGGCCGAAGCGTTATACTGGTCGAGCAGGGATTGTGCTGTGGGTTTTGTGTAGGTTTTGCCGGTATTCCAGGTGCTGCCCTCGCGCCGGGTAATGCCAAGTGCCTCGTCTTTACGGTCGCGCTGTTCCTCGATGTTGCTCGGTGCAGAGTTATATTTCGTTGTGTTTTTTGTCGTTTGGATATTTCTGTTTATGCCTAATTTAGCGTCCTTTGCCGCCCTTACTTCTGCTTGAGTCTTTGCCATGCGATTTTACCCCTATTTGACCATGCCAGAAATTCTGTTTTTAGTCTCCTTACCAGTTTTCGGGTTTACCAAAATGCGGCTGGTGCTCTGATCGCCAGGTATATTATTGCCTTTAGTGGTCGCAGACGTTTTATTGCTTCCGCTTCCGCTCTTCCTTCCTGATTTCTTGCTGGACTTCTTAGCGCTTCTATAATAGCCGCCGCCTCCTCCGCCTCCTCCGCCGCTGCTCATGTCGGCGGCGTTCGCGAGGGCCATAAGGTAAGGTATTTTGCTTTCCTCATTCCTCGCCGCGTATTCGGCGTACTTCGCGTCAGCTTCCCTCTGCGCTTCAAGCAGTTTAAGGCTGAGTTCGTTGTTCGCGCTTATCTCCGCGTTGTTCTGCTGGGCAAGGGCCTTTCGCATGGCGACGTCCTGCGCTATCCTGCTGGTCTCGGAAGTCCCGCTGCGGGCATAGTCATAGAGGTTGCCGGCAAGCCCACGAGCCGCAAGCCGCTCATTATTGCCGATTGCAGACAGACGGGAGTTGGTGTATATGTCGTTCCGGGAGGCGTTATACTGATCCTTCAGTTTTGCCGCCTGTGCGGCTATCGAATTCGCCTGTGCGTCATACCCCGCCTGGAGCGCCGCCTTATATGCGGCAAGCTGTTTGTCATAGGTTTGCAGAGCTATGGCGTTCGCGTCGGTGCCGGCGGCATATGCGGAGTTGTTAACGGTATGGTTGCCGCCCACGGTGTATGTGCCGCCGCTTATCGGGCTTTGCGGCGTGGTGGGCGTGACGGGTGTAGGAACCTGTGTAGCCACTTTCTTTATGTTTGTTTCGAGCATATTTCCTCCTTATTTGACATAGCCGCCCACGACGTACTGGACTTGTACGCCGTATATGCCGAAGCCCTCATCGAGCGTGTCGTTTTTGAAGATGATCTGCAGGACGATGAATTTCTTGACCTTTTTATTGAACGCGATAACCTGTGGCGTGTCCAGCGTGTTAAAGGTTATGCGTTCAAAGTCGATGTCGCTGAAATCCAGTATGTCCATAGCCTTGGAGCGTATCTGAGTATCATGTATGCGGTCAGTAGCCACGAGTATTTTGACCGACGATCTTGTATACGGCTTTATCATCACTCCGCATCCCTTTTTCGTCAGGGACTTCCTGCGGGTGATAGTGCCGTAATTGTCCATCTGCGTAGACCAGATAGCAGTAATAGGCTGCCCGTCGTCGTTATATTTGTTCATTTTTCCCCGGTCGGTGTTAAACCGGCATATCTTGCCGTCAGCCGTGCCAAAAAACAGGTTGCCGTCCTGCTCAAAGAACACTCTCGCGGGAATGTTTGTCCAGTAGTACCACTCATAGCCATACTGCACATACGAGCCGCTTTCGGAATAACTTGCGCCGCCGTCCGTCTTTGCGCTCCTGTGGCGGCTGTCTGCAACAAAGCATTTGCTGTTGATGCAGAGTATGTAATAGCCGTTCCATACCACGGACACCGCCTCATCGAGGCCGCTCTCCTTGGTCAGTTCGGTATTTACAAAATAGCTCCTGTCCTGTATGTTGCGTTCAAGCTGCACGGAAGTGGATGATATGCCGAACACACCTTCGCGGGCCAGAAAGAGGGGATCGTCGCGCAGCGTATCAAACGCATACTTGGACACTGCGCCCACGCCCTTAATGCCCTGCTTGATGGGGAATATGACGCTCCCGTTGCTCTGCATCTCGGCTGTGCGGAGAAATACCTCCGCGTCCTGCCTGTTGTCGTCCTTGACCACCATGAGTGAATCATATTGTTTGATGTAGCCCATTATGGAGGACGTGTCGGAGCCTATCTGCGTATATCCCGTATCCGGGAAATATGTAGGATCGTCAAGCCCGGATTGCCAGTCCCAATTTTTATATTCCGGATTGCCGGAAATGAACACGCGGTTATCGTTGTTGTAGCCGTAATAAGCAAACAGGGTGCATTTGTTCACGCGGTCGGCGTATCCCTCTACCGTGGCGGCGAAATGGATAACCACATTATCAACGCCCTTGCTGTCTGCCGGGGCTTCGGTAAACGTCACTGTTCCGGCGGCGAGGTCTATGGTGTAGTCCGTCGTAGGTGTTTTCAGCGTGCCGCCCACGAGCACCTTTGTTACAGCGGTGATGTTTTGCGTGTCGAGATAGTAGGTCTTATCGTTACCGTTGGAATGGAACGAGTTTATGCGCCCGTTGGACAGCATATTGACCGCTTCCAGGTGCGTGCCGCCGCCCGTGGGGTCTGCGCCTATGGTGGTGGTCGGGATAAAGGCCGCTGTGTCCTCTACGTTCTGCACCGTGTATGCGCCGTTGTTTTCCGTTATCACGCGGTATTTCAGCCCGTCGAGCATATACAGCTTGCCGCCATGGGCAAACGCCGCGCTGCGCTGGTCGTTCATGCCGGTATATATCAAGGTGGTGGTATTATCATCGTTCCACTTATACAGTTTGTTTTTGGCATGAATGAACCGGGCAGCGGCGCCGGACTTAAATACGCAGTAGTGTATGCCGTTTATCTGCTCTCCCGTGACGGTGAGCAGCGTCCGCCAGCCGGGGCGTTTTTCCGGGAATCCCGCGAGGTCGGATATGAGGTTGACAGCATACGGAGAGCGGAAGTCTGCCACCTGTGTGGGGTCGGTTGAAAAGTCTACGCCACGGAATTTATCATATGTGCGCTGATAGGTCTTGGTAGCCGCTATCTTCTTGGGGGTTACAGATTCAGGCATGAGTAATAATCCTCCGCTATGCCGCTGTTGAGTTTACTTGCCTCGCTAACAGCGGACAGGTATTTGCTGCGGTAATTCTCGGCTTGGAAATTGTCGAGCGCTTCCTGGAAAAACCACGAGGCCACGCCATATGGAAAGGCAACGCGGGTAAGCTCGGGCTGATATGGTATCTCCTCGGCAAGCGATTTGATGTATGGCGCCTCGTCCAGCGTTTCTTTTCCACGGAAAATCCTCATGCTGTTTTCGCAGTTAAGGCACTCCTGCAGCAGGATATTTATAAACCCGACGGCAAATCGTTTTGAATCCTCATCCTCTCCGTCTATCTCGTATAGGAATGACGAGGCCAGCTCGTATATCTGTTGTCCGGTCATGGATTCCTCCTTGGTAAGGTGGGGCGGTTGCCCGCCCCACTATGATTTTGTTAAACGCACTTGTGGGTAACTACATCGGAGGGATACATACCGCCGCTAATATAGGTCGCGTATGCCTTAATGATGGTCCCTGCGGCGGGATTGGCAATGGCGGCGCTGTACTTGGTTCGGGTAGTAGACCAGCGGGGATCAGAGCCGTCGGTGGTATAGTAGACCTCTGCGTCGGAGGTGGTAGTAGTTATAGTGGTCGTGGTGCCCTTGGTCACGGTGGGTTCGGCGCATTTCTTTTCCTTAGCTACAACGACTACAACGCCGTCGCAAATTGCGCCAATTACAAATGCGTCGTACATGAAGCGGCCCTCCAGCAGGTGGCCGGACAGGCCGGGAGGGTCCTGATGTATGCGGCTGTCCTTGACCTTGAAGGGCAGCATAACGGAATTGGACTGGAACGCGATATGTTCTACGTTGGCAGGCATATACGCGGCGGGTACGCCAACGATATTGAGAGTGCCTATCTTGCCCACGATACCCTTCATAAGCAGCTTGTCTACGGCGGAATCAGCGTACTGGAACTCGCTGGACAGCTTTATCATGGCAATGTGCGTGTTTTTCACAAACACATAGCGGCGGTCGGTGGGGACAAAATTATCCTCGAAGTAGACCTCTATATCCAGCAGCTTAGAGATTATGTTGCTCTTGGCCACGGCAGCGTCATAGGCTATGGTATGGCCTGCATTGGCGGCGTACTGAGCGAAGGCGTACTTATCGGAGGTGGGCGTTACCTTTTCGCGCATCTCCGCCTCCACGACGCGGCCTGCCTGCTTCATCATCTGCTGCTCGACATTATTGCCCTTGTCGATGGTGATGGCAAAGGACTTGTCCTGAGTAACGCTGAGCTCCTGCATAGCGTCCTGCAGCTCATTGGGAGTGCCGTAACGGTTGGTGCCGGTGCGCTGGTAGTCGTTAAGGTCCTGGGTAATGAGATTGGGGATTTTGACGGTTTTGACGCCGACAAAAGAGTATTCCTGGTTGGTTTTTCCCTCGACAAAAGAGTTGCGGGTATAGACCTGTTTGATTTTGTCGGAGTATTTTTCATGTAGATTGATAGCCATTATTCACTTTTTCCTTTCAGTAAATTAAAAGCCCATGCCTGCAAGGAAGCTGTCCTCCTTTTCCGGCTGGGCCTGTGTTGCCGCGCTTGGCATTGCGCGTTTTTTGTTTTCCTCGTGTTTTTCCTCTATCTGTTTTTTGGTATTAGCTGCCTCAAGCTGTTTTTTGAGCTCGTTTATCTCGTGCTTTTGCATAGCCTCAACGGGGGATAGCCCGTTTCCCACGTCCGCCATCACATCGGGCGGTATTTTTTCCGGGTCGGTTATGCCGTAAACCTCGATAAATTTCTGCCACGGCGCAAGCTCGGCGTCCTTTTGCGCCTGCGCTTGCTGCTCTTCCAGCCTGACGTTTTCCGCCTCCTTGCCCTTGCATCTCAGCTCGGCCATCTCCCTTACTACCTCGTCAGGCAGGTCGGGATACTGGGCCTTGATGCCGCTCATCTCATTCTGGAGCATTTGGGTCTGGCGGTTTTCGCGGAGGAAATTCAGATATTCGGAGCGGTTCATACCGCTCTCTTTAGCCCAATAGTCAACCTCCTGTAAAAAGGGGGCGATCTCCTGGGCTTCTGCTTTTACGGTCTGAAGTTCGTTATAGATCACGTCGTAGTTCATGCCCTTCTGGGCGTATACGACAGCGTCCTCCGCCGACAGCTCCCGCTCTTCGCCCTTATATTTCACGCGGATGGCGCTGGGCTTGTCTGCTTCCGGCTCTGCGGCTTGGTCGGCCTTCTCGGTGCTTTCGGGCTGTTCGGGTTCAGTTGGTTCCGTTGTTTCCGGTTCGGTGGTTTCCTCGGGTGTCTCCGGGGCAATCTCCTCGTCCACAAACAGATCAGAGCCGTCAAAAATGTTGTTATCCATGTTGATCCTTTCTCCGGCTATGGTCGGCCGGTTGCGCTATGGTCGGCGCTGATATAGCAAAAGGCCCTTTAGGCCTATTGTCGCGATTGATTCATTATTTCCCGCCGTGCTTCGGCAACCTGGTTCACAAGCTCCTGCGCCGCTGTATCAGTTATCGGCATTTCTGCGGGCGGGGCTTCCGCGGGCATGGCGGCCTGCTGTGCCATCATGGCCTGCTGCTCCTTCATTGAGGCGATTATCTTATCCTTGTTTTTCAGGTATTTGCTCGGTATGCTTTCGAGGTACAGTACCGCGTCGGTCATTATGCCCTTTGCAAACAGGTTATCCATGGTCTGTACCTGCATCAATTCAGACCAGTATGAGGACGCGCCCACGTCAACGTTTGTGTCGTAGTTGATGGTGTCAAAATTTGAAAAATCGAGCTGTATTTTGTTGATGCTCTCCCCTGTCGGGTTGCCCATGGTGTCAAGCGCGGCGCCGTCCTCTATGGCGGGGACGGCCTCATCCAGCGTGACAATGCGCACGCCGTAATACGCCCGCATTATATCCATCATTATCCGCACGCAATCCTCGGTAAATTGGTATAGGTTCATCCGCTGGATTTCCAGCGGCATTGACGAGGCCTGCTGCACGGCGATAATGGCGGAGGTGTTATCGGGTTTGACGTTGCCGAGCGCGGCGTCAGAGGCGCCCATAAAATCGCGGGTCATGGTTATGATCTGCTGTATGACCTCCATGACCTGATAAGATACATCGCCGCCGCGTATGGCTGTTACATAATCGTTTACCCGTCCAACACCGATCCCCTTCGTCGCTATGGCCTCTCCGGCCTTGTTCGTCCACTTCTTGATTTTGTCCGAATCGTAAACGATCTTCGGGAATGCGTTCATACTGACGGACCGCACATAGCAGGCAAACAGTCTGTTGACCTCTATCTGATTTGGGATGAGGCCGGTGAGGAGCGCCTGCCCGTGGTAGCTGCTCTTTACCTCGTCCCAGCTCATCCATGCTACGGGGTAGAGCTTTAGGCCCGTGTTGATGGGCTTGTTTATCGTCGCCTTTTCCGTTGTGGCCGTGTACCAGATTTCGCCGTTTTCTTCCTTCCAAAGTTTTATCAGTTTGGTACAGAGGTTTGCATCGTCGCCCTTTTCGCGCTGATATGCATCTGTGTCGGCCTGTATCAGTTGTATTTCTGCGTCGCTCATGCCGGCGGCCTTGCCCTCGCGTTTCAGTTCCTTTACCTTTTTGCGCTGGCAAATGATGATATAGGGCTGTGACTGCACATCGCGGTTGTATGCGTTGCCAAATATCACATTGATGTTGTCTATAGCCTCACATGCTATATCGCCCTGTGCGGCCTGTCCTGTCGCTATTTCGGGGTCAAATCTAAAATACATGCATGCGTCGCCGTCTACTGCGCTATCCCGTATCCGTTGGCGCAGCGCGCTTTTAAATTTTGTGTTTTCTATTACCTTCTCAAGCTGTCTGCTTACGGCTTTGGCGGTCATTTCCTTGTCCCGGTCGCTCTCGTGGGGCGATAGGGATACGGCTATATCGTTTGAGGATATGGTGGCGATAACGTAGGTAACGACGCGTTTGAGAAAATTGAGCACGGGCTTAGGCAGGTCGGGAGCGTTCAGCCCCTCCCATTGCCGCCCAAGATAGAAATTTTCATTAAGTCGCACGTCTTCGTACAGGTTTATGGCCTCTTTGTATCGCCTGCCCTGCTGGTACTCCTCCCATACGCTTTGGGGGTCAGTCTTCGTAATCGTCATTCTGTGCTCTCCCTGTATAATTCAGCATGTTATACATCTGCATATTCATTTTGTCGGCCCGTGTGCGGCGGGTATCGTCGTACTGCACTTGTAGGTCATCGTCAGGCTCGTATTTTTTTCGCGGCGCCAATTTGTAGGCGGTCAGATACCCGCCAAAAAACAAAATAGCGCCCATCACAGCGCCTATGAGGTATTCCATTCTATCCTCCGTAATCCATAAAATTCTCTATCTGGTCGTCAAATTCCGGCGGCTCGTCCTCGTCCTTCGGGGCGAGTATTTCCGCCGGGTGCGGTCTGCCGTCCAGCAGATAACGCAATCCGTCCGGGGCATGGGTTATGTCGTGGGGCTCCGTCGCGCAGTCGCTCGGATTTTTGTCGTCATGCTGGAGCAGCGGCAAATCCTTTATCAGCTCCGTACAGTTGCTAAATATTTTCAGGCGGGGTTGGGTGCCGCCCACGCCATTGGGGACAGGGTGCAGCCACTCTGCTATATTTTGCCATCCTGCCACTCTTCCGTTGCTCACGGGTGTTAGCCGTAGGCCGTTTTCTTCAAATATCTCCGCCTGGTATTTGCCCGTGGCCCTGTTGGTGGCCCACATATCGCGCGGCGCAAATGTACACTCTATTTTGCTTTCCTCCGGCGTGCGCTCCAATATTCGATGCGCCGCCTCTGAGATGATGAGGTTAGGGGCGCAATACTCGTTATACACATAGCAGTTGCCCAGCTCGTCAAATGCCGCCCAATAGCAGGCTAACATATCCAAACCGTAGTCAAATGCCCTATATCGCTGCCAGTAATCGGGTATTGCAAACGGTGTGACAACGTGTATATCGCGCCGGAACTCCGTAAAATACTGCCCGACAAATAAGTCCCAGTCGCCGTCCAGATGTGCCCGACGCATATCTTTAGGCAGATTTTCCAGTTTACGGACGTAATCCGGGTCGCGCCCCATCAATACATAGTTGTCATACACCTTTGCCGGGATAAAATCATAATCTTCGGGCCGCTCACTGTTGCGGTAGTCGCGGTCGATAAACAGTCGCTTAACCCATGCGTGGCCTACTCCGCCGGGGTTGCAAGTGTAATACATGCGCGTTGGGTAGCCGGGGCCGGATGGACGGTTAGAGGATACTATCCAGTCCATTTGTTGCTCGGTAAATTGCGTGGCCTCCTCCATGCCTATAACGTCGTATGACTGGCCCTGATAGTTGAGCGCGTCGGTCTCGGCGGCGCAGTAGCCGCACACGATACGGGAGCCGTTATAAAATTCAAAAACTTTTTCTTGGCTCTTATATTGGGCGATTCCCTTTAGGGTGGACAGCATGGGGACGATATGGTTTTCGCGGAGCTGTGGCATAGTACGACGGAGGAGCAGCATCTGTATGCCCGGATATTTGACCGCCAGCATGATCAATTTGGTTCGCATGGCCCAGCTCTTGCCGCCGCCCCTTGCGCCGCCATACGCAACGTGCCGCCCACGGGCCTTAAAAAATTCGGTTTGCTTAGGGTTAGGCGGCAGCCCTAACGATATATTTACCCCATTAGATCATCGTCAAATCCCAGGGATACGCCGCCGCTGATGGTGCTCTCGATCTCCTGTTTGTCGCACTGCTCGAGATAGTTTTTGCCTAAAAATATCGCCATGTTCGCGTTTTTGGCGGCCAAGGCGAACTGTTTGCGGCGCAGGCTTTTTTTAGCATCGGTTTGTCCGGCGGCCTTGGCCTGGTTAAACAATTTGGCGTTATTGGCGTTGGTCAGCATATTGACGCACACGCCGAGGGAGGTGGCTATCTCCTCGTTGCTGCACATTATTTTGGATAGGTCGGTGACCAATTTCAGGCCGCGCCTGTTTATAACCATTTTCGGCCTGCCGCCGGTTTTGATCTCATCAAAATACTCGTTATCCCTCACGCTCTATCACCTCTCAATCTGTCAATCTCGTTTGCCATTTTTTGTAGCTCGTCCTCGGTCAGCTCTGCCACGGGTTTGCCGTACAGGTTGCCGCTCATGGCGTTTAGTGTCTGCTCGTCCGGGCACATTTTTTTGAGCGCGTTGAGCAATGCCCGCCCCCTGCCCGTTTTAGGCCGCTCACCCGTGCCCATCTGCTCCATACCGTTGGGGATATTAAAAACCTGTAGTAGCATATATTTGTGGGCGTTTGTGAGGGCGGCGCCCAGCGTCTCACCGGCGCCGCTCATGCAGACGTTTATGCCGTCGTCGTCGATGCCCTGTATCCTATATGTGATGGTGGCGGTCGGCGTGTCCTTGGTCTGCGTCTTGGTAGCTATGGGGATAATCACCAGGCCATTTTTTATCAGGCTGGCCCTCACCGCGCTGGTTACCCTCTCGTCGCTCAACGTCCAAAAATCGCCCATGTCGCAATCCCGCGTGAGATAGGTCACATCGGTCATGACTGCCGCTATGCGCTCGTATACGCTCATCCTATGGTTCTCCTCAGCAGTAGCAGCAGTGTCCCACGCCCCACACCGCCGAATAGCTTGCCCTCGCGGTCCATGGCGTCAAGCTCCGCAAGAGCGCACTTGCGGCACACCGGCAGGCTGTCCATGCGCTCATTTTTGCCGCACACCGGACAGGGGTCATATTCTGTGATCCACTCACTCCGGCATTTAGGGCAGGCGTCAAACGGCTCTGCGTATAACTGGTAATCCTCCGTTTCAACCGGCGCGGCGAATACCTCGCCGCAGCTTTTGCATTTGTACATCGTTCTTTTGGCACCCCCATAAAGCCAACGGGCCGCTCATCTCGTGCGGCCCATCTCTATGCTACAATCATAGCGCATGGATCACGACATTTCGCGACAGGTTTTAGGTTCCCGCATCAAAAGTATTTGCCTTATTATTTTAGTTTGTTTATCTTTTCGGTTGACTTTTTAATCTGACAGGTATATAATATAGACATAACAAGAGAGGAGATACAGACAATGATAAAGGTGATCAACAAAAATGGTTGTGAAATTGATTTCGAAGCAGCAACGCAGCACATGGACGCAAGAATAGGTGATAAGGTAAGCGCAGAAAATCCTTTTGCCAACTTCCAGCAGTATTTCACGGCATACGAGGAGGCACACGAAAAGGCGACCGGCGAAGAGTGGTTTTTATCCGGCAGCAACCCCGTTTGGTAACGCAGAGTGACGCCCGCAAGGGCGGTAATGCGGCAGGCCGGTCACAAGCCCGGCGGCAAAAGGAGGATTTGAAACATGACAGACAACACAGTTAAAGCCCTGGGACGGGCGTATGGTATAATGGCGGCGCAGCTCCCCGACATCATCGGGGCGCGCTGCCGGGTGCAGACAGCTAATATGTGGCCCATCCGTGGGCTGGGTGAGGGCTTGCGGTATATGATCGTTAGCCGCAAGCTCACCCCGGAGGTCGATAGAGCTATACGGGACGCGCTGCAAGGCGTGGAGGATATAACCGAGGACGCGCACGCGCTGCCCCTCAATCAACAAGGCATGTGGGAGCTTGCATATATGCATGGCCGGTGCGCTCCCGTGCTCAGCGACGGCGAGTATTTGCGGGATCAGCTCAAGGCCCGCGGCCTGACGTTGGAGCAGGCAGCCGAGGCCTGCGAGGTGAGCAAGGCCGCCGTGCATTCTTGGTGCGCCGGAGTTAAGCCGATACCGCAAGCGCGGCGGGAGCTGCTGGCGGCAAGGCTTGGGATAATGATATAAGAGGGCTATATCAGCCCTCTTTTTTCATGTCCTCATAGATCAGATCGGTTATATAGGCGTTAACGCTCTTTCCTATTTTTCCCGCCCGTTGTTTTATTTTTTCTTTTTCTCCTGCTTTTACTGTGATGTCAAGTCGTTCATACATTTTCGAATTGTATTTTCTTTTTGCCCTCGTTGCTGATGTGCCCATGTTACCACCTCCGCAAACATTATATCACGCCCCGCATACTGCCGCAAGTATATCTTCCTAATTCTTTAAGGCTTTTCCCTTAATATTTCAGTTGACTATATACTCCTGTAAGTATATAATAGAGATATCGAAAGGGGAACCACCCCGAACAATGGAGGATATAAAAATGGCAAGCTACAGAATCGAGAAGAACGCACAATACAACAGCAATGAAATATATTTTGAAAGCAAACCCGCCGCCGAGGTATTAACCGCTCTGCGCGGTCTGAAAATGCGCTGGAACCCTAAAAAGGGCTGTTGGTACGGATTCGCCGCTCAGAATGATATATTGGCGGCTATCGGTGAGCATGATAACGAACCGGGCGGCACGATCTCCGAAGGCTACCTCGGCGCTACCCGCTGGGATGGCAATAAATCCGGTAAACACCTATACGGTGCGGAGTTGAGCAAGGCCATCCGGGACGACATCAGGGCGGCAGAGATTAAAGGCGTAACGGTGAGTTGTAAGACCTACTCCGGTGGCCAGCACATCACAGCCAAAATCAAGATAACAGAGGCCGACATGATAAGTCGCGATCAGTACATAGCGGACTACACCATCAGCACAAGCCGGGCTCACATATACATTGGCGACTGGGGCGAGAGCATACACATTGACGAGTATTACAAGCTGGACAGCGCGGAGAAGGAGCGCATCAGGCAGGCCGCCGCCGAGTACGATTATAAGCAGGCGGCGCACGGGCAGGACATCAACCAGTACAGTATAGACAGGGAGACCGCCTACACTGCCGACACTCTCCGCAAGCTGCACAGGGTCAAGACCATAATCGAGGCATACAGATATGACGGCACTAACAGCATGGTTGACTACTTTGACACCAATTTTTACTACGACTTACAGACGGTGGCGGCGTAAAGCCGCCCCCGCCGTATGATTTTAAGGAGGTACAATATGAAAAACTTTTATATTGCGTATTCTGCGCAGCTGGACGGTAAGAATTGGGCAGGGGTTACAGTAGTCAGCAGCAACATGAACATTATGAATCTTTCGCAGTGCCTGCACGGCGTGCAAACTGCTAACCTCTGCGCAACAAAAAAAGCCGCTGAAGAGCTGGCGGATTATTGGAATGAGTGTTTTAAGCGTAACGGTACAAGTCTTTTCATGGAGGGCATAGCATGATGCGTTATCAGGTTATTACATGGACGAGGGGTGAGGGGCACGACGAGCGGCGGGAGTTTAGCACCCTCGCCGAGGCTCGCGCCGCCGCCCGTGTCTATCGCCGAGAGTGCGACGGCGTGGGGATATATGATTTCCGGCTGGGGGTCATTCGGGAGACGATTGGAGACTTCCAGCCGATATGATTTCAAGTTGTCCGAGGATACAACGCAGCAAAAAGGGGCCGCTCAACGCAGCCCCCTTTTTATTCCATCCGCTCAAAATCCATATATTCTGCAAGCCTCGTGACCGCCTCCGCCTCCACGCGCTGTGCTTGCCTATCGCTGATGTATAATTTCGCGCCTATTCTGCCCCACCCCCAGCGGCGCTTATACCGTTTGTCGATAACCTCCTGTTGGTCGGGGGGCAGCTCGGTTACGATCTCGTCCATGTGCCGCGCCAAATCCAGGGCAGTGCATATATCAATTTGCAATTCGGTTATCCGCCCGCGATAGGCTTCTCTCAGTGCCTCCGCCCTTTGTGCCGCCCACACTGTGGGGTCGCTCGTATCCGTCCCACGCGGCACTCCGCTAATGATCTGTGCGCCAAGTGTGTCAACAGCGGCATCGATCAGCCCGATATATTCCGCAATTTCGGCCTGTTTCCTCCGGCACAGGTTTGCCGTGTTCCCCCACCGGCGGAGTTGCCCCCGAACCCTCCAACGCTTTTCTCTATCAGTCATTTCAACACTTCTTTCCGTGCTTATATGGCCGCCCACGATTATAGGTCATCTTTTGTCGCACAATCTCGTCCACGTCCAGTCCCTCATGACCAAACCAGTCCAGTATGCGGATAAGGCAGTCCGCCATCTCGGTGGCTATGCCCTCGGGTTTGCCGTCCTCGTTTGCCCATACCATGGAGCGCCCGGCGCGGTATTCCTCTATCGCCTCGGACAGCTCACTATGGCAAAGGGCGACAATCTCCAGTAGGTTGCGAGGCTCGTCCCACCAGCCATGAGCAACGGCGTTTTCGTGTATTTCCTTTGCCAACTTGTACAGCGGCTCTTCGTTGTTGTGGATCGTTATCATTTTTCTCCCTCCCATATCAGCGGCTTTCCCTCTGCGTCTACCATTACGCACACGCCGCCTTGGTATACTTTCAGGTATTGTATGCCCGTGAGGTTATCGACATATATCACATACGTGGCACCCGTTTCCAGCGTTCGCAGTCTGTAAGTACCAGCTTCGGTCTTTCTGCACCCGCACAGGGCGAGGGTCAGCAGGGTTAATATTGTTATTGCTATTACTCGTTTCATTTTTCCTCCTTCAATAACTCAAAATAAAACATGACTTTATGCGGCTTGGGTTCTATCATACCGAAACGAACAGCATTGCGATATGTTGTGTTATCGCGCTGCAATACTTCAGGCCATCGTTCTATCGCCTGCCTGAATTTTTCCAATGTGAGACTGCTCTTGTAATTATTGCAGCTTCGGCAGGAGGGCATCAGGTTCTTAATGGCGTTGAGGTCTATGCCTTGGGCGGCGTAAGCTTCGGCAAATTCAAAGGGTATCAGGTGGTCTATCTGCATCTTGGATATGGGTATTTCTGCTCCACAGTATGCACAATGGCCGTTACATTTTGTATAAACCCTTTCTCGCGTTTTAGAGTTGAAACGTTGGCGATTCATTTGTTTGTTATTCGTCCTCCTTCGGCGGTTTGACCACCTCCACTACATCGGCGGCAGTAATTTGCTCGATGTATTGCGTTGGTTCAAGCCCCTTTGCCCATGCGTGTCTTACTGCCAATATCGCTTCTTCGCGGCCTATATATTCTTTACTCATTTGTTTCCTCCGGCTCGCTTACACCATCGAAAATGCCCAAAATCTGTTGGAGCAATTCAATCTGCCCGTTTCTGTGACCATAACGATACCCAGTTGTATACGTTTCGGCCGTGTCTCCGCTATTCTTGGCTTTTTCAGCAACGAGTGCCTGATACTTAGCCCTCAAATCTTCAAGTTCCACAGCCGGAACAACATCGGCAGCAGGGATACTGCCAAGGAGGTCTATGCAGTCCCTAAAACAGTCTGCCGCCTCATTGTCCCAGTCTAATACGCAATCTGTGATCCACATTCTAAGCCGCGCCTTAGCCGCTTCACGTTCTATGTATTTAGCCATTTTTCCTTGCCTCCAATGCTTTTTCCGCTTCCTCGCGGGTGAAGAATACGGTCTTGCCGATGTCGCGCTCCCATAGCGTTCCGCAGCCCAAGGTGTTCAGCACCGTGCGCCCGTTAAGCGTGCTTATATCCGTCACGGTAAAGCCGTAAACCCGCGCAGCGGGGTAGGTACTGAAGCTCCATAGTTCGTCTCCCACCTTACACGGCAATACCACCAACCGTCCGTCTTGCTCTGCCCGGAGTAATTCATGAATATGTTCCGTAAGCTCCCCATGCACCACAGGGACAACATCGACGGCAGGTGCAGTTACCATCAATTCCCTTGCTCTGCCCGGTGGGCCAACATGCTCCGCATCATATCGGGCAATCAACGCCTCTCGCTCTATATATTCTTTATTCATTGGTTCTCCTTTCTGCATTCAGCCAGTTTTCCAGTGTCCTCTGACATTCCGATATGTCCAGTTCGCAGAGCGTTCCGATCCATTTGGCGCAATAAACCGCCGCCGGGCAGCAGTCGCAGTCCATTATCTCGGCGAGTTTGTCCGCCAGCCATTCGGGAGATTGCTGTTTCAGGTATTCGTGGTTGGTCATGCCGCTCACTTCCTGTCGTATTTACCGTTTTTCTGCCAGATCACAACCATGCTCGGGAACGGCGCCGGCATTGGCCGCCCATCGCGATCATGTATGGGCTTGCCCTCAATCTCGAATTTGAGCCGCCCACGGATGAAGCGAATTTCGGCTTTGCCGAGTATGTACTCGTGAAAACTGGATCTGTCTGTCCGGGCGGGTATCAGCAGCACAACCGTTGTGTTGGGTTTCTGTGCCTCGCGATAGCATTTCTCCGTCCATCGTCCTGTCTCCCTGTTACCATAAGGCGGGTTGCAAAACACTGTTTCGCCCTGCCAATCTTGCAGCAAACCGTTATCTTTTTTTGTGAAATACCGTTTGCATTTGTGGTTGGCGTCGCTGGCCGCCGCGTCCAGCGTGAAATTAAACTCGGCGTTTAACTCATCAAACAGGCTTTGTGGCGTTTCCCAATAGTCCTTGTCGCTCGAAAACATAGGGGTGAATTTAGTCATAGGTAACTCTCCTTGTTGCCCTCCAACTTCCTACCGCAATGCCAGCAGAATTTAATCATCTTCTGGCTTATTGGCTGTGCAAATTCGTCATCAATGATCGTGTATTCGGCCCTGCACCAAGCGCAGCCCTCATTGTGTTTGCCATCCAGCGCAAGCGCATCAATCCTGCGGAGGGCTTCCGCTCCCATGCGGCAAGCTTCAGCGTCTACACACTCACACAAAAGTGCACTATCCACACCACGTTTGCCATAGTGCTCGCGAATAAAGTCCAATAAGTATTGAATATCTATTTCAGGGTCAAGTATGTTTGCTGCTTCTTCACGTGTCATTCCTCGTTACCGCCTTTCAACATCAGTTCTGCCAAGTCACAAGCCGCCAGATATGTCTTCTCGTGAATTGTTCCGGCGTGTACTTTTTTAACCCGCTCCTTAAATGCCGCCATATGGGTATACCCGCCCGGTTGGGGGTCATGGTGTAGTCTTTCAGCAATTGTTTTTTACCTCCTTTTTGATATCGTCGTAAAATCCGACGCATTTACAAGGCCCCGGTAAAAGCCTTGCGCTTTGCGCCGCTTAACACCGCCGTTTGGGCGGGATTTTGACATACTTGAAATAGGTAAAGCCGAACTCTGTCGCGCCGCTCTCGACGAGGATATAATCTTTCGGAGAGCGCGGCGGCTTGGCCGGCGTGTAGTTGCGTTTTATCGGTTTTGTCCGCTCTCTGCCGCAGGGGGCAAGGTTGCGGGTGGCCATGTAGTGATGCCCGCCCTGCTCCGGCGTCCAGTGACTAAACAAGTAATTGGCCAGCCCCGTATAGTCCGGGCCGTGATCTATGCCGTCATAGTGGACATGCGCCCGGAGGTGCTCGCAGCGGTTGACGCTGCCCAGCGTCCATTGTTTGCGTATGGCCTCCTCCGGCACTCCGTCCGTCAGCATGTGGGCGTGTATGCGGTGTGTGTTTTTGCCGCGCCCCATGTAGATAACGATTTTCGCCTCCGGGTAGGCATAGAGCAGCCGGCGCCGGAAGTTGACGCAGAGGCGGCGGAAATCCTTAAAATCGTGTACTTCGTGCTCGTCGTCCTGGGTGAGTGTGCTGTATAGCGAGGCCGGGGTGAAGTTCTCGTTGATGATCCGGGTATGGGCCCGGCGGGCTACCTCGGCATTGAACCGTGCCCTTTCCTCGTCCGTTTTAAATCTCGGCTTCCGCGGGCGGTAGGGCTTTTGTGTCCTGTCGCCCACGGAGTATATGATCCGCTCCAGCACCACGCCAGAATATATATCACGCCGTACCCGCTGCATGGCGGCCTCCTTTTTTTAATAATCATGTCTTGGCCCTTTGCCGGGGGCGGTGGTTTGCAGTGCGGGCGTTTCCCCGTTGGCCGCACCTGCCGCCACCCTATCATAATGGAGGACCGGGTGATTGACGCACCCGGCAAAAGGTCAAGTCCTGCCCGTGTTACCGGGCAGGCTTTAATGCGTGTATGTCCTCGGTTTTCTTTGTGCGGCGCGGGATAAATATCTGCTCCATTACTTTGTCGCTGTGGTCGTCCATGAGCCTGTCCGTCTCAAGTATCCTCAGCTCCCGCCCGTCAATGCACAGGCGGCATGAGCCCTTGTACTGGGCATATGTCCGTCTGGCTTTTGCAAAATCATTGGTCTTAATAATGGTCTGCGTCCCGGCGGGCGTGCGGATCAGGACTGTGTAGGTGGGTAGTTTCTTCTTTTTCATTTTTTCTGGTCTCCCCATTGTTCCGCCATAGCTTTGGCTATGCCGGGAAATGTCTTGCTTCTGTTCCTTGCCCTATCCGTAGTAAACATTCCTTTATGTCTTTCATCGTGCTTGCCGCTGTATGTGCCTGATGGGCACCAAGTTCTTTCTGGAGTAACAATGTTTGTCGGCACAATAGGTTTTACTCCCCTTTCCCATAGCAAAGTCAGTTTTGTGTATGGGTGTCCAAATTGCCACGGCTGGATTGCCTGTGTCGGTTCGGGGTAGTCGAATATCTTGCTCGGCGTAGGATTCTCTATGACTACCTTTTCGCAATCAGCTGCCCATACAGCAAGGAACAACGCCTTACCACACAGGCCCTCATAGTACCGTGGGATATTAAGCTTGCCGCTTTTGTATAGATGTCTTGCTCCTGCATTGCTTGTTTTCGTGCAAGGTACAAAAGCTATAATCATATCCCACTTGCCGTCTATCATATGCTCCGCACCGTCCATCGTTGTAAAAGTGCAGTTACCGTTCAGCAGCGGCAGTATATCGGCTTGTATGTGCCATTCGGGGTGACCGCCGGAGCACTCAAGAATATCGCAGCTGTAAGCCTCATGGCCTAATGCGCGGAACGCCTTGCACACTTCCTGCGATTCTTCACAGGCTGCTAAAACTTTCACGTTATCCCTCCCCCAGCAGGTCAACGCCTATTTTCGCCAGCTCATCGGCGGAGTATTGGCGCTGAATGTGGTTCATAAAATAACTTCCAGCGATTTTTTTGACGTTGGTTTTCGCCGCCGACAGGTAGCCCTCAAATTTTTCCGAGTTAAACAGGGTGCAGGGGCGCATATACTCCTGCATTCTTGTCCCCTTCCACGTTGCCCAGCGGCTGTCTATTACCCGGCGGCAGTCCTCCGGCGTATGGTCCTCCGCAATGCGGGCGTTGATATAGCTGCGGTTTTTTGGCGTTTTTTGGTATTTAGTCCCGGCAACAGTGTTGAGGTAGTCTATTACCGCGTCGGCGGCGGTCGTGTCGGTGATCGCATTGCGGGCGGTAACCTCTCCGGTCTTTCGGTCTATCGTTACTATCAGGGCGGGCCTGCCGTTGATGCTGACAGCGGCCCGGCCTTTTGTGTCCACGTGCTCCCCTATGCTGCGTAGGAGCATGTCATATATCTCCCGGCTTTCCATGGTTTATATCTCCTTTTTCTCCTTTTTGGTCTCGCTGCGCTCTATGGCTATGCCGATAGCGGCGGAGCCGGTGCTCTTTACGGTGGCCTTAACTCCGTCCGTGGTGGTGATGACCGCTTTATCTACAAATCCGCCGTACACCCGCTCGGCAAGCTGCTGCAATATCTCCCGCGTCTGCTCGTCCACAGCCATGCGCTTCTGATGCGGATTGCCGGTAAAAAGCTCCTCGATCACGTCATTTACTTTTTGCAGGGCCTCAATGCGGTCGCTCTCTCCCCGAAGGGCAGCCTCATGAGTGTCACGGTCGCGTCTGGCCTCCTTGCAGTCACATATGAGGGTAGCTATCGCGTCCTCGTCCGGGTCGTCGATGTTTGGGTGTAGGGCCAAATAGCTCTTGATATTGAGCAGTTGCCCGCAGTAGCGGCAAACGCCGAAAGTCTTTTCAGTTGTTTCCATTTTTCGTTTGTCCTCCTTTGATATGTTTTTCGCAGTCTTTTACGAGTGATAGTTTTGCAGTACCGTCAATCTGTAGCTGCCGTCATTATCCGGTGTGTCGTCAATCTGTACCGATTGGAGGATTATAAAGGCGGGGACAACCCCATGCGAGCGCGATGGGCGGTTGAAGTTGGTGGAGCCATACGTGAAGACGTACCGTGCGAGGTCAAAGGAGTGCTGCGAGGAAAGCCACCAGTAGGCTGCCGAGCCGTTAAAGGTCTTTTTGCGGCTATTTCTTCCCGTGAATATAGGCCATGTTAAGCCTTCTTCTGCTTCGTGGTTGTCGCCGCAGCCTACCATGGTCAATGTCGGGGCAAACACTTTTCGGGTTATATCCACGGTGCCGCTGCCGTTATATAGCGGGATCGTGCTTGGGATAATCAGTTCTTTAAGTTCATCGGGGTAGCTATCGTATATTTTGGTCATGCGGTTGTCCAGGTCTGATCCGGCGTACTCCGCGCTATCGCCGAACCGGCACAAACTGTGTATGTCTTTGCGGATAAGCCCTGCGGTGCCTACGTCAAAATTATTGAGGCAACCAAGGGTGTAGTCAGCCAGCTCGTAGGTTCCATCCTCGCGGCGCTCGGGGATTTTGATGTTGCTTCTGAATGGTAGTTCTCCTAATTTCATTTTTTTATGTCCTCCTTTGATATGTTTTTAACTCATTCACTCCACTTGTCTGGCGTTGAGCTTGCCACGCTCGATCAGTTTGTATATTTCGTGCCTGTCGATGCCCAGCCGCTCCCTCGTCTCCTGCGTTGTCAGCCACTCGCCGTCCACTTCGACGATCCACTTCCTGTATATGCGCGGCGGCTCGCTTTTTCCGTCCGGTAAAAACAGCGGGCAGGCGCGGATGACGTAGGACTGTATAATTTTCGTGTAGTTTTTGCCGTGGTAATAGTCGCTGCCCTTCAGTGTTGTTTCCCTTGCCTCCCAGCCCTCAACGGGTTCGGGATCGGCGTGGCGAGACCAGCTACAGCCCATGCCCGGCGCGTTGGTCGCCCTCTGGCAACGCCAGCACAGGGTTTGTCCGGTTATGCACGCTTCCATGGTTATCTCCTTTTGCGGGGCGCGAAGGCAAAGCCTGTCATTATACCGATAACAAACATCGGCACTCCCCAGCTAAAAAATGCTCCCCACATATCAATCCCTCCCTGTCGCAATGTGTAAGTTAATGTTTTGATTGTTGGCGTCAACGCATATCAATGTTGCGTCCATGAGTTTGCCTACATTTTGGGTGCACATTTTAGGCAGTATTTCTTCGCGGTTATAGCTGCCCAGCAGTTCTCCGCCTGGGGCATGGTAGAGTTTTACCCGCTGGCTCTTGAGCAGTGCCAGCATGGGGAGGATATCCTTTACTTGCATGTGTAATCACTCCTCCACTTACGGTATCTCAGCTTTTCCTCGTCCCAATCCGGGTATTTGGCCATGAGGTACGCCCTGAGCGCTTTTCTGATCTCCGGCCTGCGCTCCGAATTGTCGTAATCCCTGTGGCATTCAGGGCACAAGGTGACAATATTCTCCTCTATGCCCTTGCCGTTGTGGGAGCGAGGTATAAAATGCGCGTCCGGGTTGCCGGGCCTGCCGCACAGGACGCAGCAATGATGATCCCTCTCCCATACCCACCGTTTGACCTTTTGCGGTATCTCACACGCTTTTGTGCGTTTGCTTTTCATGATCTTTTTACGAGCAATAGCTTTGCAGCACCGTCAATCTGTAGCTGCCGTCATTATCCGGTGTGTCGTCAATCTGTAACGATTGGGGGATTATAAAAGCGGGGACAACGCCGTAGGAGTAGGACGGGCTGTCGAAGTTGACGGCACCAACGGCGTAGACGTAGCGCGAGTAGGAGGTATTGTGGCGCGACGAGAGCCACCAGAAGGCAGCCGAGCTGTTAAAGGTCTTTTTGCGGCTATTTCTTCCCGTGAATATAGGCCATGTTAAGCCCTCGTCCACTCCTTCATTGTCGCCGCAGCCTACCATGGTCAACGTGGGAGCAAACACCTTGCGGGTTATATCCTCGGCGCCGCTGCCGTTATACAGCGGGATCGTGCTTGGGATAATCAGTTCTTTAAGCTCGTCGGGGTAGCTGTTGTATATTTCCGTCATGCGTTTGTCCAGGTCTGATCCGGCGTACTCCGCGCCGTCGCCGAACCGGCACAGGCTGTGTATGTCCTTGCGGATAAACGCAGCCACGCCTGCGCCGAAAAAGCCCAGGGTGTAGTCCGCCAGCTTATAACTGCCATCTTCTTGTCGCTCGGGAATTTTGATGTTTGCCCCGAATGTCATTTCTCCTAATTGCATTGTTTTGCGTCCTCCTTACGATCTGATACCCTCCGGCGGCGCGGGCTATCGGCAAACCCGTCCGCGGGAGACGCACCGGGCCTAAATCCTGTTTATACTCGCCCGGTCGAGTTGCTAACGTGCTGTTGTGGGTTTGTTAGGTCATTCGCATCACCTCCGGCGAAAGGAGACAGCAGAGGGCGGTGAGCAGAAGCAGCGTTTTGTCGGACATATCAGGTGGTCTGTGTATATCAAAAAGGAGATTATAAACTCTGCCCATCGGACACCGGCCCAAGATGCCGCCCTCTGCTCTCCCCTTTCGCACGGGGAGCTACTGCACTTTGTATTTACAATCGTCGTACTTATGGCGGCGGGCAGCCTTTACCCTGGGCTGATCCGCTGTCTTATCCTCTACCATGGAGGCCATGCTCCGCACCAGTATGAGGGGGGCGTGGCCGTCGGCGGCGGTCGCCATGAGGCGCCCATCCCTGCACATGGCGCGTATAGTGCCGGGGTCTACGTTGATGATCTCGGCTGCCCGCTTGGTGGTGACATACTCGCCGTGCATCTTCACCATGCGTTCCTCCAGCGCCTCGACGCTGTTTATACGCTCGTCCACGGCGGCGGTTATCATATCCCGCAGGAGTTTGTCAAAGTTATCCATGGCAGTTTCCTTTCTGTGGTATAATCACCTCGGAAGGAGGTGAAGGTAATGCTTTGTCCGTTTTCGCATAACGTTTGTGTTGTGCAATGCCCGCTATACGATTCTCAATATAATGATTGTTCAATAGTGAGGATCGCTGTGGCTCTTAATCGGATTGCTGATGTTCTGGAATCTCGCAATACGAGGCAGTAAGGTAACATTTGCAATGTGCTAAGATGCACTCCACTTCGGGGAGAGTGGCGCCAGATTCCGCTAATATGGCCGCCACTTTCTTTTCTGTTGCTTCCAGTTGTTCAAGGTTCATCATGCCGCTGTCCTCCTATGTCTCGTTCTTTTATTGCATCTCCGCATTGTCTGTGCTATGCTGTCGTTAGTTCACTGTCAAAGGGAGTGCTTTATGGATTTCGTCATTTCTCGTAAAGTCATGGTTCGTTGCAGGCTCATGCCGGCGTGTAAGCTGCCGTTCTATGTAACCATTTTTAAAAAGCCTGACGGTGCTTTCTTCGCAGTCTGCGATATTTGCGACAATGGTCAGAACGGGTCAGTGTGTGCCGATTGCTGGCTGTATGTGCGGCGTGAGCTGGAACGTGATCCCTATCAAAGCGAATTGTAATCAGGGCCTTGTGAGATAGCTTCAATCATTTTCTGAAGCTCTCGCAATATAGTGTTCCGCCATTGATCCGGATATTCAGGATCAACCTCGCCGTACCATGGGTCTAAAACTATATGCTTTCTTTCTATGCCGCGTGCCAGCAGATAAAGCAGTTCTAATTGTTCCCTTCTTTCCATACCCTTCCTTTCAGACATTGCAAATTTGCAATGTCTGTGTTATATTTGCATTGAGGGCGGTAACGCCCATTACTCCAGAGGAAAGGGAGGTATTTGTCTTATGAAGTTATTTAACTTCTTTGCGATACCCGCCCTTAGTCCTGCCGACGACCCGTATCGGTAACAGTCTGGGGGTTGGTTACACATTCCAACAGTGTTAGCAGTTCAAGAAGCGGAGAGCCACTCCGCGCCAAGATGTACGACCAATACATTAAGCTGCAAACTGTCAGGGCTTAAATGTGTCCGGAAGCATCGTTGTGGCTCAACGGTGTTTTCTCGGGCGGTTGTGTTCCGTTTACGCAACAGCTTGCGCAAAAAAAATATTTATCATTTCTGGGCTATCTATAGTTTCGCCACTGAATGAGATAAAATCTTGCATTTCGCCAAGCGTAAATTCTAATTCGCCCTTTCTTTTTCTGTATAATGTTGAAGCTCTCATGCCCATTGCTTCAGCCACTTTGCACAACTTAAATCCGCGCTTGTTGCAGTACCAGCGAAATGCTTCGTCATTAAACATCTTCTCACCTCCGTTTCGTTTACGCAACATTATGATACCATTCCTTTTTGCATCTGTCAATACATTCGCGCAACATTCGTGTTGCAAATTCGCAATGTTTGTGGTATTGTGTTCTTGCAAGGAGATATAAGATATGGAATTTAAAGATTTAATAAGAAGCCTGCGCATCGAGGCGGGGAAGTCTTTAGAAGATGTCGCGCGTGATGTTGGTGTTTCTCGTGCCACCGTTTTAAGATGGGAAAGCGGCGAAATCAAAAATATGCGGCGTGACAAACTTATTTCTCTGGCTAAATCGCTGCATACCACTCCCATTGTGTTAATGGGTGCCGCCCCTTATGACCCTGATGCTACGCCGACAAGCGACAGCGTAACCGCAAAGTTGGAAGCGGTTCTTCGGAGTTATGGATATCTTGATCCTGACGAGCGTCTTACGCCCGAGCTCTTAGACAGCATCAGTGTCGCTCTCAAGACTGCGATCGAGATTTATCGCAAAAGTCATAAGTAGTTCATCTACTTCGCGGTTGGTGGCACAGATTCTAAGGATTTCGTTTATGATGTCCATCGTTTCTTCCTCCAAACATTTGTTCTGTTTTAATAATAGCATAACTTCGGTAAATAAAAAGGGGTGATTTTATTGAAAGTACCATAATGGGGACTGTGCTCAACGATGTTGCACAAATCGTGCCTCGGATTCGCCTTTAACCGGCAGAGGGAGCGGGAGCCGCTCACCTCCGCCTAAGACGGTGGAGAAGCATCTTGTGGACCGTCCTGAATAAAGCATAGCATTTATACCGCCCTAATCAATACTCATAAATATAGTATTCGCTAACATTCTTGTTTTTTCGCCACACATAAATGAAGAAGGTGATACCCATTGATGTTGTACGAGAGTTTACGGGCCATGAAGGGCAGCATGACGGCGCAGCAGATAGCGGACAAAAGCGGCGTACCCGTTGCAACGGTAAACCGTGTGCTTCAGGGCTTGACGGAAAATCCGGGGTTCGATACGGTCTACAAGATAGTAAAGGCCATGGGCGGGAGCCTGAACGATCTGGACGAGGACAAAGTGGGCGAGATGGAAGGATTGACGCAGTTATACGAGAGAGGGTTAGAGTACAGGGAACGGAAGATAAAGAAGCTGGAACGCACGATAATGATAATAGCAGTATTTACTTTTATTGTTATGGCGGCGGTCATAGGAATGCTGGTATATGATATGATGCACCTCGATAAAGGGTGGATAACGGGACTGATGAGAAGCGGGTTTTTAGATGGGAGGTTGTAAGAGGTATGGCGAATAACAAGTCTGGTAAGGTGATGGAGATAATCCTTGCCGTAGGATTTATATTATATTTGGTTGCAGCTTGCGTCGATGGTCCTTTTGAAGATGATTATATAATAGACAAGAAGGCGGCCAGAGCTGCGGAGGAACGAGCAAGTACGGAAGCAAGCGTCCAATACAACAAAGGATACAATGTCGGATATTCCGAAGGCAAGAACGATGGATACGAGTCAGCAGTTGAGGAGTTTTGTTTTGATGGAGACGCGCAGTCTGGTGGATGGTATGAAGGATATGAGCAAGGCCAAGAAGATTATAGACGTGCGATTTTTAACGATACCGAAGAACGAACCGAATTTTTTTATGATTTTTTTGAAATGTATTGTGACAGTGACACGTTTGCAGAATATGTGGACAGTACCTGCGCCGGATGGCGTGAATATATGCCTAAGGGCAGGGGTTTAAGGTAAGAAATTCCCCCCCGGCTGTTGGCGCAGCGCAAGGGGGATCAGAGGTGGGTGCTTCTCCGCCTCCGATTTTAGCATAACGGGAGGTTTTTGTAAATGGCAAGGCAAAGCGACGGGAGGTATAGGGCTAAAGTAACCGTCGGCAAGGATATGAACGGCGGCAGCGTGGTAAAATATGTATCCGGGCGCACAAGGAAGGATTTGGAGGCCGCGAAGGAGGCTGTCAGGCAAGAGTTCATCACCGGGCGCGCCGCGCAGAAGGACGCGCTTTTCGGCCCATACGCCATACAGTGGTATAACGTCTACAAAAAGCCGAGCATAAAGGAATCGGCGCAGAGCGGATATAAAACGGCGCTCAACAAACACATATTGCCTGTTCTGGGGGACAAGCGGCTCACCGCAATATCCACTATGGATTTGCAGGAGCTGCTTAACTCCAAGGGCGATACGTGCGTAACCATAATCGAAAATGTACACCATGTGTTAGAATCCGTCTTTAAGCGGGCATACTCCGAGGGAATAATCCAGAGGGACGTGACCGTGGGGCTGGTCAAGCCTTCGAAAGAAAAGTCAAGCCGCCGTGCGCTGACGGAAGCGGAGGAAGAAGCGGCAAAGAAGTTAATGCAGGAGGAAAACGGCCTGCTGGTGGCATTGCTATACTATACCGGAATGAGGCTCGGCGAAGCCCTCGGCCTGCAATGGGAATGTGTAGATTTCAGGAAGAAGGTCATACACGTCCGGCAGCAGGTCAATTTAAGGAAGGGCATGATAACCCCGCCCAAGACGAAGGAGAGCATACGGGATATACCCCTGCCGGACGAGCTGGCAGAAATGCTCGTGCGGGGATTCCCGCAGGCGTTTGTATTCCCCGCCCCCGATGGAACATACTACCGCAATTCCTCTTCAAATAGGCTTTGGCGTTCGCTGATGGAGCGCATGGCAGAGTTGGGGCCCAACATAGAAACGAGAAGGGACGGCGCCTCTATCCTCACGCCGCACTACTTCCGGCATAATTACGCCTCCATACTCTATAATGCCGGCGTTGACGTGCTTTCCGCGCAGAAATTCCTCGGCCATGCCAACGTAAAGGTAACGCTTGAAATTTATTCACACCTTTCAAAGGAAAAAGAGGACGCAAGCGCGGGCGCAGTTATAGACGCTTTCAAAAAAAGGTTGCCGGAAAGTTGCCAGAGCAAAAACACAAAATGAGCGCAAGTAATCAAAAAAGCCCTAAATACCTAAGAAAAACGCCCGTGTAACACGAGCGTTTTTGATGTTTGGTATCCGGCGGCTACCTATTTTCCCGGGCCGTCACCAGCCAAGTATCTTCG